>Ga0265298_10009287_pt1 | contig 11719 bp, 9 predicted proteins | sample AusTroGonzalo_MG_3_FD_193486 | JGI IMG/M metagenome (GOLD analysis project Ga0265298, IMG submission 193486) | Bovine rumen microbial communities from tropical cattle in Woodstock, Queensland, Australia - Gonzalo_01 | ecosystem: Host-associated > Mammals > Digestive system > Stomach > Rumen ...
CCATTCAGTGTGGCATCGTCGGCATAGACGGTGAGCGGAGCACTCTTGTCGAACATGGGTAACGTTATCGTGGTCTTCAGCGGCTGCTCCGAGGCATTGATACCGGCTACGAGCCAGCGGTCACCTGAGCGGCGGGCCAGAATAGCATATCGGCCTGGGTAGCCGTCGATGAATTTCACTTCGTCCCACGTCGTCGGAACACGTTTCATGAAGTCGATGGCCCAGGCAGGAGCATCATCGAGGTTGTTGGGAGCGAGGGCGAAGTGCTGTACACTGCTTTGGAAGAGTACGGCGGTGGCCAGTGCGTAGACGTCAGAGGTGCGGCGGAAGGTGCCGTGCTGGTTGTCAGCACTGTAGCGTTTGTTAAGCGTAGAGCCGCCAAAGTCCATGGCGCCGACGGCATTGCGGATGAAGGTGTGCGTGCAGGCATTACGGGCTTCAGCGTCGCAGGCTCCTTGTCCGAAGTGCAGGTTCTCAGAGGCAAGCACGGCCTCGGAGGCGACGTAGTTGGGATACATGCGCTCCCAGCCGCGGGGCAGTGTACAGCCGTGGAAGATGCACTGCAGGCCGAAGTCGTTGGCATCGGCGAGGATGTCTTCGTAGAGCTGCATCATGGGCTGCTTGTCACCACCGAAGAAGTCGACCTTGATGCCGAGGATGCCTGTCTGCTGCATCCATGCCATCTCCTTGCGGCGTATGGCTGGGCGATCCATCTTGCCTATCGGGGTCTGTGGAGCGTCGTTCCATGAGCCATTAGAGTTATACCAAAGGAAGAGTCCCACACCCTTCGTTTTGCCATAGCGGGCCAGATCGGCTATCTTGTCGTAGCCTATCTGTGCATCCCAGAAGGCATCCACGAGTACCGAACGGTAACCCATGGCAGCAGCGAAGTCGATGTAGTTCTTCTGCTCGTCGTAGTTGCAGCTGGGATCCATCTTGATGATCCACGACCATGTGCCGGCACCGTAGGTGTAGTCACGTGTGGCGGCATACTTCGGCTTGACAAGGTCGAAGGGTACCGTGGTCTCGACGATGTTCTTCAGCGTGGTGCCTATGGTCAGCGTGCGCCACGGAGTGGCAGCTGGCAGCTTGACAGAAGGTGTCACGGAGCCGACACCGTTTTGCTCGCCGGGCTGTGGGAAGCCGATGGTGTAGAGAGCATCATGGGCATTCAGCAGGCGGCAGCCGACATAGTCGCCGTCAGTGCCCGTCTCGCTGATAAGTATCCACGCTCGTCCTGTCTGTCCGGTCTTCGCCTGAGCCGCAGCGTATGGGACTTTGAAGAGGCAGGGGAACGTGTAACCCTCGCCCCAGCCGTTCTTGCCGGTCGGCTCATCGAGTGAGTACGATGTCTCGTAGCTGGGTGACGTACGGGCAAAACCGCCCATGGGTCTTGACTGCGGACAGAGGAAGGTGGTGGTACCGTCGGGTAGGGCAAAGCCGCTGACCTCACGCTCGACTACAGCTACACGAGTGTCCTTCTTAGGATAGAGCACATAACGGAAGGCAACGTCGCGGTTGCTGACGCGGAAGACGACGTCCATGGCCCGCCGGCCGTCCTTATCGAAGGGGCATACAGCCTCGGTGGCCTCGTAGACCACGTGGCGCTGCTTGATGGTGTTGAGCATGTAGTCGTCGGTCACGGGCTTCACTTCACAAGTGCCCATGGTGAGTCCCTGTGTCAGGTCCTCGAAGTTGAGCACCACACCGAGCGGTGACGCATTCAGCACCGTCACGCCATCAAGTTCTACCTGATAGGCAGGACGGCCACCAGCATCGGTAAGGGTTACGTTTAGTTTTCCATCGGGGCTGGTAATGCGCTGCTCCGTCTGCGCGAAGGCCATCATTGCACTTGTAAGTATGGCCACTGTCATGAGTTGTTTTTTCATTGTTCTGGGGTTTAGTTCGTATTTGTCTGCAAAGATAAAGAAAAAATGCAACATATTCAGAGGAATGTGTTGCATATTCTTTGGAAAATGTATCATGACGTCAGAAACTGAGATCCTGACCCCTGTAGAACAGGATGAGCGCATGCTGGTAGAGTAGCTCGTAGCGTGCCTGAACATAGTCGGACTCGGCACGGAGGTAGGCATTCTTGGCCTCGTTGAACTCGGTGATGTTAGCCTTGCCGTTCTCGTACTTCGCCTGCATTAGTGTGAAGGCATCGTTGCTGCTGCGAACGGCCTCGCGAGAACTTTGCTCCTTCTGCTCTGCGTTGAGGGCATTGTAGTACACCTGCTGAATATCCTTGTAGAGTGTCTTCTTCGCGTTGTCGAGGGCAAGCACCTGGTTCTCACGGTCGATGCGGGCATTGCGCACATTGTTGCGGGTTTGGAAGCGGTTGAAGATGGGGATGTTAAGGTTCAGTCCAATGTACTGACTGAAGTTGTTCTTAATCTGCTTGCCAAAGCCGTCAGAGGGGAATCCGCTGGTGGTGTAGTAGTTAGAGCCAAGACCGCCGCTCAGTGAGAGTGTCGGGTAGTTGCCTGCTTGCGCAATCTTGATGTTGTGCTCTGCACCTTGGAGCTTTAGTTGTTGGGCGACAATCTCTGGTTTCAGTCCGAGAGCCTCAGCATAGATGGCATCGGGAGTAAGCCCAGATGTTCCGGAGAGTTTGGAATTTTCGGACAGATCCGGGCGGACGATGGAGAATCCTTCGGGACTGGGCAACTCGAGAAGCTGCGTCAGCGTAAGCAGGGCAAGGCGCTTGTTGTTGTCGGCCTGTGTAGCGGTGAGTCGGCTGTTGGCAAGGGTTGCCTGCTGCTGGGACAGTTCGGCACCACTGGCCTTGCCGTTGTCGACCATAGCCTGCAGGCGAACAACCTGCATGGAGTCGATGGCTATCTGGCGACGGGCAACGTCGGCAAGTTCCATGTCGTAGAGAATCTGGACATAAGCCTGAGCCACCTGCATACGGATGTCGTTCTTGGCCTTTTCCAGGTCGGCTGTGGCCGCCTCGAGGTTCAACTTGCTCAGTTTTATCTGGTTGGGAATCTGAAAACCAGTGAACAGGGGAACGCTGGTGCCAAGACTGAAAGATGTCGAGCTGGTGTTGGTGTTTGAGTAAGTGTTCTCGGCGGTGAGTCCGCGACCGAAACTGAAGTTCTGTCCGGCGGAAGCACTAAGATCCGGCAGGCGTGAGTTCTTGGCGTTGGAAAGCTGAATCTCCTGCTGACGGCACAGGTTCTCCTGCTGCTTGATTGAGATGTTGTGTTCGACGGCGTAGTTACAGCACTCGCGAAGGGACCATAAGCGGGGCTGAGCCCCTAAAGGCAAAAGGGTAAAAAGGTAAAAAGGTAAAACTTTTACCCACCCTTGAACCTTCATTGAACATATTGTCTTCATAATCACACTCTTTTTACTATCTTACCTTTTTTACTTTTTCTCATCGTCGTCGGTGATGATCTCAGGTCCACGCACCTTGTCATTGGCGGTGAGGCCTTTCTTAATCTCGATGTTAACACCGTCGGAGAGTCCTGTGACGACATGGCGGCGGTCGTACGTCTTCTGTTTACCCTCACCCTTGACAAGATAGACAAAGGTCGAGTCGCCACTGAACTCGATGGCACTTTCTGGGATAGTGAGCACCTTGTCGGCTCTGGCGAGCACAATCTCTGCGTTGGCACTATAACCAGAGCGTAGCTTGTTATCCTTGGCTACGTGGACAGCGGCTTTGATTTCGAACTGATTCGCACCGTTCGACTCCACGGCCTTCGGTGAGATATACTCCAGTGCAGCGTCGAACTTCAGGTCCTGCAGGGCGCCGATGGTAATCTTCATGGGCATGCCGCTCACCAGCTGACCCACCTCCGTCTCGTCGATGTTGCCACGGAAAATGAGGTCGTTCATGTTGGCGACGCTGGCAATCGTAGTACCATCATTGAAAGTGTTTGAGAGGATGACCGAATTACCCACCTTGACGGGGATGTCAAGGATGACACCGCTGATGGTGGAACGAATCAATGTCGAGGAGGCCTTGGCATTCGACCTCGATACACCATCGCGTACTACCTGCAGGGCATCCTGCGCGGCAACAAGTTCCTCTTTGACCTGCTTGAGCTGTTGCGAAACCTTATCGAACTCGTCGGCAGACACTAATTGCTGGTCGAAGAGGTTCTTCTCGCGTTCGTAGTCCACCTTGGCCTGCTGCAGGTTGATGTCTGCCAGGCGCACGCGGCTTTCGGCACTGGAGAGCGAACCCATGTCAGGAATCACCTTCACCTTGGCAATGATGTCACCGGCATTCACGTAATCGCCCGGCTCCTTGTAGAGTTCGGAGATAATGCCGGAAATCTGCGGCTTCACGCTGACCTCGTTGCGAGGCTCAATCTTACCAGTAATGATGGTCGTCTTCTGGATGGTGTCCATCTGAGGAGTAAACTCGGAGTATACAATCTCCTTGGGCTGGCTCTTCTGCCAGAGGAACACGAAAGTTCCGATGAAAATCAGTGCAATAATTGCAGCGATAATCAGTTTGCTGTACTTTTTCATATAATTCTTAATTCTTAATGCTTTATTCTTAATTATTTCTTTGCCTCATGCACAACGCGCTACTCATTAAGCATTATGCATTAAGCATTGTCTATTATTCATCGCGCATGGCATCGACGGGCTTGATGCTCATGGCACGGGCGGCGGGAGCGAGGCCGGCCAGCACACCCAGGGAACTGACTACGACGGCGGCGAAGAGTGCCGTCCAGAATTCAATCTGGAAGCGAGCGGCCAGTATGCCGTCCTCAGTATTCGCCATTTCCAGCATCTGCAGAATCATCACGGCAAATAAAATGCCGCTCATGCCGGCGACCAGCGTGAGGACGATGCTCTCAGAGATAATCTGCGAGAGTATCATCTTAGGCGTAGCTCCAATGGCTCGACGGATACCAATCTCCGTTGTACGTTCACGCACGGTGACCATCATGATGTTCGACACACCGATGGATCCAGCCAGCAGTGTGCCAAGCCCCACGAGCCAGATGAGGAAATTGACACCTTTGAACAGATTGTCGAGCAACTGGAAGAGCACCTCAGTGTTAAACACCATTGCACCCTGTTCGTCCGTGGGGTCAATGGTGTGGGCACGGGCGACGGTCTCGCGGATGCGGTCGGTGATTTTCGACATCACTACTCCCTGATGCCCAGTAACGGCAATTAAGTCGACGGCATTGCCACGGTTATAGGCCTGCTGCATGAAGGTGAGAGGCAGGGTGACACCTGTGCCTGTCTCGCCACTGAAGTGTATGCCTTCGCTCATGTTGTAGTCAACGCCTACTATCTGATAGTAGATGTTGTCAATGCGGATGCGCTTGCCACAGGGGTCGCCGCCACCAGGAAACAGTTCCTTATAGGTCTTCTTCTGGATGACGCATACCTTGCGGTGGTCGCGAATGTCGGCATCGTCGATATATCGGCCGTAGAACATTTTCGGTTCGTTGACCCGTTGGTAATCGGGCATGGCTCCGCTGATGCCAATAGTGGCCTTACGGTCGCCGTAATAGGCTGTGCCACCATTCGAAAAGAGCAAGGGCGTGACGACGTCGAGCTCAGGAACACTACGACGCAGGCGTTCCACGTCTTTGTAGTCCATTGTCCACATACGTCCCTTGCGGAATCCCTTGTACGCCTTGCTCGTGGGCTGTGCCCACACCAAGGCACTGTTAGTGGCAAAGCCTGCGAAATTCTGTTGGAGCAGTTCTTTCAGTCCGTTGCCACCTCCCATCAGTGCCACGAGCATGAATACGCCCCAGAATACGCCAAAGCCTGTCAGGAACGAACGTGCCTTGTTGCGCGTCAGGGTGTCGAGCACTTCTCTATAGGAATCGATATCTATTCTCATTTCAGTTCACAGTTCATAGTTCATAGTTAATCAGCACGTAGCGCCTCAATAGGACGTATGCGACTTGCTTTGAAGGCAGGAACGAGTCCCGCTATGGTGCCGGCAATAATCATGACCATCGTGGCCTCGAAGCAAACATCCAGACCGACCGTGGGATTAAGGAACATCGTGGCCTTGAACAATCCTGTGTCAATGGTTTCGTGGCCAATCGTGGCATCCATATACTCATTGGCGGCAATGCCGAGCAGCATGCCGACGTAGCCGAAGAACGTGGTGATGATGACACTCTCGACGATGATCAGCTTCAGAATATTCCAGGGCTTGGCGCCGATGGCCTTGCGGATGCCGAACTCATGTGTACGCTCCTTGACCGTGATAAGCATGATGTTCGACACGCCCACAATGCCAGAGAGCAGCGTGAAGAGTCCGACAATCCAAAGCGCAGTACGGATAATGTCGATACCCTGCTCCATCTGAAGGTTCTGCGTAAAGCGGTTCCACAACCACACGGCATCTTCGTCTTCCGGGTGCGCCTGATGCTCAGCGTTCAATCGGCGACGGTAGTCCTTCTCAAAGTCTTCGTTGGCTTTCTCCGTAGATAGTCCGTGGAAGGTAAACTCTATACGCCCGGCATCGTCAGTGTTGGCTCCGAAGATGCGTTTAATGGCCGTGTAGCTGCTGAATACGTCGGCACGCCCGTTTTCGTTCTCCTTATAGATGCCCACCACTTTGAAGGCAAAGTTGCCCACATTCACGAAGTCACCAATACGGCATTTCAATTCCTTGGCTTGCTTGTTGCCCATGACCAGCACCTTGCGGCTCTCTTTCACGTCAATCTCGTTTATGAAACGCCCTTGAAGTAACTCCACTTTGTTAATCTTCGTGTGGTTGGGATAGACACCGCTGATGCTCGTATTGAGGTACTGCTGTCCGAGGCTGATGGTAGCCGACGTGTTGTACTGCGCACCCACCTCATCGACATTCTTCGAGAAATCTTTCTCGGTAATCTCCATATCGCGTTCGTGAAGACGGATGTCGCGTCCTTCCTTCAAACCTTGATAGGGCTTCGACGTCCAACCGCCGAAAACCACCATCGAACTGCTGAGGAAACGGTCGCTCTGCTTTAGGTTGGCGTTGATGAGTCCGTTACCGGCACCCAGCAGTACAATGATCATGAAGATACCCCATGCCACCGCGAAACCTGTAAGCGTCGTGCGGAGCTTGTTCCGCCGAGCCGTCGACCATATTTCTGTGATAATATCTCGCATTGTATTTTCTTTATTCTAGGAAAGCCTAGGACTTCCTAGGTTTATTTCATTAAGCCTCCGCTGCCGAAGGGGCTGGCATTATGGTTCAGGTTCTCCTCAATCAGTCCGATGATGCCGTCCTTGATGTGTACTATCTTGTTTGTTTCGTTGGCTACGCCGCTCTCATGTGTCACCACGACGATGGTCATGCCTTCTTCCTGATTCAGTTGCTTCAACAACTGCATCACCTCGACGCTCGTCTTCGAGTCGAGCGCGCCAGTAGGCTCGTCGGCCAGGATAATCTGCGGCTTGGTAATCAATGCGCGAGCAATGGCCACACGCTGTTTCTGTCCGCCAGAGAGCTCATTGGGGTAGTGCTCTGCCCAATCGAGTAGTCCTAATTTTTCAAGATACTCTAAAGCAAGGGTGTGTCGCTTTTTACGCGACACCCCTTGGTAGAAAAGCGGCAACTCAACATTTTCTACTGCGGTTTTAAACGATATAAGATTAAATGACTGGAAGATAAAGCCTATCATGCGGTTGCGGTATTCGGCAGCCTTTGTTTCCGAGAGGTTCCAGATACGTGTCCCGTTGAGCTCATAAATGCCTGAGTCGTAGTTATCAAGAATGCCTAAGATGTTCAGGAGTGTTGACTTGCCTGACCCTGAGGCTCCCATGATACTGACAAACTCGCCCTTCGTAATGTCGAGGTTGATGCCCTTCAACACATGGAGCGGCTGAGCGCCCTGATAGGTTTTGTTGATGTCTTGCAGATGTATCATAAAAACAATCTTCTTACCTAAAGTTTTACCTAAATTCTATTCGTTTGACGTTGCAAAGGTATGAAAAGTTGCAATACGCGCAAAATATCTGGGATATTCTGCTCAAATCTGTGACGAATAGCTACTATTTCTCCCATGCTTTTACAATATCTTCGATGGAAATGTCCAATAGTTGCATCTGGCGGAAGAGTTCGGGCAGGCGTTCCTTCATAAACTCCTTCTTACGTTCCTTCAGAATCTGCTTCTTAGCGCCCTTGGTCACAAAGTAACCCAAACCGCGCTTATTATATATAATGTTCGCGCGAGATAGTTCGTCATAAGCCTTGACGGCGGTGTTGGCATTGACCTCAAGCAGCACAGCATACTCACGAACCGACGGAATACGGTCGTCGTCCTTGTACTTGTCTGCGAGTATCTCATCACAGAGGCGGTCGGCCATCTGGATGTATATCGCTTTGTCGTTAGTGAAAGTCATACGTTCAACCATTTATTGTTAATAACCTGCATGCGGGTAAACAGCTTGTACGAAGCCCAGTAGTTGAAAACCGTGAGCAGGGTAAGTACCGAATTCAAAATATAGAAAGAGGGGTGGAAGATATGAGTATATGTAGACGTCTTCTCGTCCCAAATGCTTGTAATAAAATCTATATGCCCACCATCCCAGTTAATCTGGTTCAGAATGATGATCAGCAGAATGGCGACGACAGCAATCGTGGCACTGGTCAACAGGAATTGCTGGCGACGGAACAGGGTACCTCCTACGACATAGAGCGAGTAGATATAGAAGATCCAATTGAAGAGCATCCAAGACATCTGCCAATATTCGAAAGGACTATCGGGCATGGTAAAAGGCTCTGAAAGCTTGGGGATGCCCCAAATAACGACACGTCCTGTCAGCCAGTCAACCAATACACGCAACGCATCGGCCAGCAGATAGGCGCCAAACGCCAAGATTGCCGTCAATACAAAGGAAAGCAGGAAGCTGATGACGTATTTCTCCAAATTGCTGACAGGCCAGAGCAGATAGGCCGAACGCTTACGCGTATCCTTCATTTGTGAGAATATGCTACTGGCAGCATACAGCATAACCACGCAGAAGAAGAAAATGCCAAAGGCTACTGTCGATTCCACGGTACTATTATATGTATTATAAACTTCATCCATAGGCCAGTTCTCAACCATATAGGCATAGGAATGTCCCTGTATACGGGTAAAGAACAGGTCGGCAAAGAACATGACCAACGTGCAGATGCCGAAGAGACGAATCCACGACTTACGAGTCACGAGAAACTGGCACTTGAGTGCCTGCGAGAATCTATTGTAATTAAATGTACTCATAATTATTCACTTTTGTCTTTATTGCGGTAGCAAATTGTTAACTTTTTACTATTCACTTTTACCTTACCTGTGTTTTGTAGTTAAAGAGCAATTCGAGGTTCACTTGTGTCTCAGCATTACCTTCTTGACGGCGGCAGATAACAGCATTGCCCTGAAGGGTAGGCTCGGCGTAGAGCACGGTGTCGTCCATCTCCTGAGGAGTACGGTATTCGAAGGTGTACTGATTGGTAATCTCCTGCACGCTGGCATTCAGCAATACCGAACGCTGGTCGAGCATCACGATGTGGTCGAGCATTTGTTCTACGTCGTGTACCTGATGAGTAGAGATCATCACCGTGCGATCCTCCGACATGTTCTGAGCCACCACCTTGCGGAACTGGCTCTTCGAGGGGATGTCGAGGCCGTTAGTAGGCTCGTCCATCAACAAATACTTGGTGTTGGTAGCCATGGCGAAAGACATGTAAGCCTTCTTCTTCTGCCCCATCGACAACTCGTTCAGGTGAATGTCACCCTCCAGTTCGAAGTCATGCAGACAGCTGTTCAGCACCTCTGCCGAGAAGTTAGGATAGAAGGGGCGGTAGAGCTCCACATACTCTGAGAGACGGATGCTGGGCATCTCGAATTCCTCGGTGACGAGGAATAGGTCGCGCAGTAACTCCGGTGTCCTTTTGTATGTTGCGATACCATCGCAACTAACTGAACCCTTGATAGAACGCAGTAAGCCCGACAAGAGATAAAGCAGAGTAGACTTGCCCGTGCCGTTCTTGCCCAGCAAGCCGTAGATGCGGTTCTCCTCCAACTGGAGACTGAACCCGTCGAAGACAAGTGCCTTCTGGCCCTTGTACTTGAAACTGATGTTTTGTACGTCAATCATACCTTTTATTTATTATTGTTATTACTATGAATTATTCGCTATAACCAGAGCGTTTTGTTTACTGTGTTGGTGTACTACTTCAATAGTACACTGCAAAGATATGGCATTTATACGGTTCCACCAAATAATTTCGCCACTTTTTTTCATTTTAACGTAGATTTAACATTCCCACCTCTTTTATTATTACATGCGTGTAAAGGCTGTGCCTCCCGTTTGCACAACAATCGTAGTCGTCTGGATTGCAGAAGAAGCTACCCTGGATGGCAAGACAGGTTCCTCTGCACAGCAGACAGATATCGGCTGCATAGCGGATAGGCATCAACTGCCAAACAAAAGATGAAGGATTCAGATTCTTGGGTCGGCTCCCCACATCATTTTTTCACGCAAAGTGCGGAAATAACGGGTACCGGCACGCTTGATGACCTGCACCTGATAGGATGCTTTGCGTAGGGTGAGGCGTGTGGTGTCGGGCAGTTTTTCGCTGCGTCCGTCCAATGCCACAAGGAAATTGTGGGTGCGAGTTTCGATGGAAAGGTCAATGACTGAATCAGCGGAAACGACAATAGGCCGCACATTGAGCGAATGGGGAGCAACGGCAGTCAACGAGAACACATGCGTGCCGGGAACGATGATGGGACCACCGACGCTGAGGGAGTAGGCCGTAGAGCCTGTTGGGGTACTCAGTACCAGACCGTCTGCCTGATAGGTCGTCAGATATTCGCCATTAATGCTGGCATGAATGGTAATCATCGAGGCCGAGTCGCGCTTTAGGATGGCCACATCATTCAGGGCACAGTCGTAGCCTTGCAACGAGTGGTTGTCGGTTTCTACAAAGATGGCAGCACGCGGCTCTATGCTATAGTCGTCAGCATAGAGTGCCTGAATGGTCTGCTCAATATCCTGTGCGTTGACATCAGCCAGAAAACCCAGGCGCCCCGTATTAATACCTAAGATGGGAATCTCCTTGTCACCTACCATGCTGGCGGTACGGAGGAAGGTACCGTCGCCACCCATCGAAATGGCAAAATCGGAAGAGAAATCACTGCCATCGAAGATGTGAACACCGTCAATGGGCAGTCGCTGGCCATCAGTCAGGAAAGTATAGAACTCGCGTTCGATGCAGACTTCTGCCTTGCGTTCAGAGAGACAGGCCAGTATCTTTTGGATGGAAACCGACTTCTTGGGTTGGTAGGTGTTGCCGAAGATGGCGAACCGAAGTTTTCGTGTAGACATCATTATTAACGCTTTTGGGTGCAAAGATACAAAAAAAAGTGAAGAGTGAAGAGTGATGAGCGAAGAATTTTGTTGCCATTACATAAAAAAGTTCAATAGACTTGCAAGCTAACCTCGTTTTTCTCCTAATTACCAATAATTATGGGCTAAACTGCGTTAATTCTCAAAAATCGCTTCCGTATGTCAGCATTATTTTGTATCTTTGCACCATATTAACAACTACTGTTATGACAAAACTAAGTGTAAATATCAATAAGGTGGCTACCTTGCGCAATGCCAGAGGAGGCAACAATCCTGACGTTTTGGCAGTCGCAAGGGATGCCGAACTGTTTGGAGCCCAGGGTATTACCGTTCATCCGCGTCCTGACGAGCGTCACATCCGTTATCAGGATGTGCGTGACCTCAAGCCACG
>Ga0265298_10009289_pt1 | contig 11717 bp, 13 predicted proteins | sample AusTroGonzalo_MG_3_FD_193486 | JGI IMG/M metagenome (GOLD analysis project Ga0265298, IMG submission 193486) | Bovine rumen microbial communities from tropical cattle in Woodstock, Queensland, Australia - Gonzalo_01 | ecosystem: Host-associated > Mammals > Digestive system > Stomach > Rumen ...
GGCAGTGCTGTCGTCATTGGTGTTCTGACGAAGGTTCACGGGAAAGGTAATTCGTTCTCTTGCCATAGTTTAAAAGTAAAAAGTGAAACATAAAGTGAATGATCTCGTGTCGCGGTGCAGTCGGGAAGAAAGAACGGCTTTTGCCCGGGGAATAAACGGATTATTCTGGGAGAAAGTGGCGTAGTTTCTTGAGGCCTCGTCCGGCTTTGCTTTGACAATGCGAAATTACAACATTCTGAAAGACCAGCTGTTACATTTGGGGACGTTCTATGCCTTTTAGGGTCTTTATGGCTCACAGAGGTATTCGACGATGAGTTCCACCTCACGACGAGTGTATCGATGGGCATTGGGCGGTGAGTTCTGGGCACGTAGTTTTTCACGCAGTTCACCGTTGTAGTCTATCCAATAATTGAGATTGCTTAGGGCCCCCTTCTTCGTCTTGGCATCAGGGAAATAGAGCATGGCCAGTTCCGACTTACCGTAGGAGCGTATTTCGAACGGCTTCACGGGCTCACCCGGCTGGTTAATTAACTGTAGAAGTTCTCTTAGGGCTTTTTCTGTCATACTTTAAGAATTAAAGAATCTGTGAAATCTGTGTAATCTGTGGCTCAAATAGGAAATCGACGAGGTCTATCTTGGCCTGCTTCTGTTCAGGAGTAGCGTAGAGTTCTAAGACGGGACTGACACGGATGGGCGGGGAGTTCTCCCAGAAAGATTGCTGCATAACGAGAGTTGCAGCTTCCGACCAACGCCTGAAGGTGATGCCATTGGGATCGGTATCCGGAAACAAAACAACCTTATGGCCACGCAGCGGCCGAAACTTCTCCACCTGTACCTCGCCGAGGCCTCCTGCTGCCAGCCACACATACTTCGGATAGAACTCAGACATAATCATTGCGGTCTTCTCCGCTTCCACTACGGCGATAGCCGTTTCCCCTCCTAAGTTAGGAGGGGTTAGGGGTGGTCTGAAAAACCGCTCTTCAAGGGGAGAAATAAGATGCAAGCCAAAGAAGCAATGCGAGGTCTCATGGGGACTATTGGGGAAAGGATCCCGCAGGCGGAGTAGGGTAGAGACCCACGTGGGATGATGATCTTTGTCCTTCAGTCGATGACAGTCAGGACCGTAGTACATGACCTTCCCGTCACGAACCCGCTCTTCCTGGTCAATCTGCCAGAAGATGACGCCTCCCTGTTTCGAGGCCCCGAGGCGATAGCGGCATGCCGCACTGACCATCTGCTCCCACGACAGATAACCTGTCGAGACCACGGCCTCACAAAACTGGCTGTTGATGGAGAGGCACCGCCGCCAAAGATATTCCGAGGGATGATGTCGCTGCGAAGCGACGATGGATTTGAATGAGGTTGTAGTAATTGTCATTTCCAATTTTCAATTCTCAATTCTCAATTGTTCATTCATTCCATCCCGTCTTCTTTTACACCCCTCTCTATAATGCCCCACCTCCTCTCTTAACAGAGAGGTGGGGCTATAGTAAGAGGGGGTTAAGAAGAGACGGGGATGACAACGATACGACCATTACGATCCATCGTGGTCTGGACGATGCGCTGGTCGATAGCCAGTTTGAACACTTTATCGTAATATTTCGGCTGCTTGATGCCGCTCAGATGCATTACCCGCTCTTTCAGCATCTCCACCGAAACCTCTGCAGCAGTTGACATGGCGTCACCGAACAACAAACGCAAGTCCCACTCCCAGGGCAGACGGGCGTTGCCGTCGTTGCGGATGATGTATTTCTGGTCGAACGTGTCTGCCTTGTCTGACTTGATCTGATAGGCTTCGGGCTTGCTGCTCATAAAGCGTCCGTCTGTGTCACGGGGCTGATAGTCTGGTTTTGTAGTTATTACAGGCAGACCTTCGTCGGAGATCTTGTAATAGAGTGTCTCACTGATGCGGTACTTCCGGGTAAAGATCTGCTCTACAGAGAATACGTCGGTCTTCTCGACCTGCTCGCAGTAGTACACCTCGAAAGCTTTGTGCAGGATCTCGGTGCCCAACCAGCCTCGTAGGCTGCGCTTCTCGCCAGTGCGGTTCAGGTGGATGACCACCGTGATGTTACAGTCGTTCTCTGTAGACAGCTGCATCAGCTGATTGATAATCAGGATGGACTGTTCCGCGTCATTGACCGAGGGCAGCAGATCGCTTACATTGTCGATGATGACGATATCGGGCTTGTAGGTCCTGATGCCAGTGACGAGATAGTCCATACGTTCCTGATAGGTACAGGCCCGGACGTTGAAGACGAAGATTTTCTCGTCGGTGTGAGACGGCGCAAGTTTGAACACACGGTCAGTGAGGATGGTTTTGGTGGACTGGCGGCTCTGCTCAGTGTCATACCACATCACCTTGAGCGGCTGTTCACGGATACGTTCCAACTCGAGCACCTGTTTCTCTGCACAGCAGGCCATGAGCATCGACGTGAAAAAGGTCTTACCGCACTTCTCGAGACCGGTGACCGTGGAGAGGTCGCGACGGGGAAAACAGGGCTTGCCGAACATCCTCAACAGATACTCCTCTGCAGGGACGGGTGTGTCGGACATGATCCTGAAACGATCGAGTTCCAACAGCTCTGGTGTGATAGGGGATGCAGTACCAGCCTGCTCCAGTTCCCCTTCAACTAATTGATGAATAGATTGGTCCATAATAATTTATTTATAAATTAAAAATCTGTGATCTTCACAAGATCTGTGTCCCTTTAAGCTATCAGTGTAATCTGTGCAATCTGTGTGACATTTTGATTTCTGTGATTTCTGTGTGACAAATTTAAAAATTAATTTATCTGTGTGCAAATTCCGTTACCGCCATGTCGGTAACCCTATTTCAATATTTTAACAAAATTCATTATTAAATGGCATCAAAACAGTATGTGACCCCAGTCAAGACAAGTCTGCTGGGGCTGGCCGTATCCCGCTTTATGGCGGATACCGGCCTGAAGACGGCGTACGTACGCCAGCAATGTCAGATCGGTTCCACCCGTCTGAACAATCTGAAAAAGGCGAGCTGAAATCCATCGAGTTCGAGATGGTCGCCAGGATTCTCTGTGTCTTCCATCGTGAACGACCTGAACAGTTCTCCGAGTTCTTCAGACAATTCACTCATATCATACTGGATGAACCGCCTTGATAAAACTAAATCATAATTTTTTTACAATGAATATATTGACTTTTGATGTTGAGGAATGGTTCCATCTCCTCGATTTTGACGCGACCCGCACAGAGGCAGAGTGGGGGAAGTATGAGGTGAGGATCTATGAGAATGTGGATCGGATCCTCGATATCCTGGAGAGAACGAATACCAAGGGAACGTTCTTTGTCATCGGATGGATTGCGAAGACATATCCGGACGTGGTGAGGAAGATTGCGGCAAAGTATCAGATTGGCTCGCATACGATGAATCATCAGCTGGTGTGGCAGCAGAAGAGAGAAGAATTTAGAAATGATGTTGAAAGTAGTGTAAAACTGCTTCAAGACATCACAGGCCAGCCCATTGAGTGTTTCCGAGCACCTGGATTCTCTATTCGTGAATCAGAAGGATGGGCTTTTGATACCCTGGCGGATTTGGGCATCAAGTATGATTGCTCCATTTTTCCTGCTCAGCATGCTCATGGAGGTATGCCTGCCTATGGTGCACCAGTACCTGCACTGATTAAGCATGGTGATACAACAATCAAGGAATTCCCTGTATCCACAAAAACCATCATGGGAAAGAAGATAATTTTCTCCGGTGGTGGCTATTTCCGTTTGATGCCGTATTATTTCCTTAAGTCATGGAGCGCAGAATGTGCTTCTGGGTATAAGAATCATATGGTATCCCGAATTTGGCATGATAAAGACGGAAATGTCGTGATGGGTGAAGACGGCTTGCCAGTGACAAGAGATGTCGGGTACCTGCTATCTTATATTCATCCGCGCGATTTGGACGGAGGACAACCGATGCTTGAGGGATTGCCGTTGAGTCGTAAGTTTAAGAGTTATGTGGGCACGAAGGGGGCTGCAGGGAAACTGCTTCATTATTTGAAAGACTTCAAGTTCACAGATATAAGAACGGCAGCTGAGAATATATGCTGGGAAAAGATGCCAGTGGTGAGGATCGCCTGAGATGTTTTCCAAATAGTCTTGTAAATTTGAAAAAAAGTTCGTACCTTTGCAGGCGAATTAAAAAGGATGTTTTGAAATATGGATTTAGAATTGGTAAAGCAGTTGGAAACTGCGAATGATGGTCAGACGATCCATCTGTTTTTTGATGAGACAGTAGGGGTGTACCTGGCCTTCGGGCTGTCGGCCTACTATTCGACGTTGGTGGTGACACCGTATGTGTCGTTTTCAAAAGCCCTGCAGATGCCGGTGGCGCTGCTGAGGAAGGGGCACGTCAACGCCTTAAGGCAGTCGATGACGAAACTGGAGCACACCTCCAATTCATATTATCTTTTCCGCATGCGCGAGAATGTGGGGGATGCAGGGTATGAAAAGTGGATGTCGCAGGTTATCAAAAAGACAGAGTTATGACATTTCCAATGATAATTATCCTGGTGTTCGTGGTGTCGTTAGGCGTTTCGACACTGGTATACCCGCTGGCACTGGGCTATGCCAAACGGCATAACATCGTAGACAATCCGAACGCGAGGAAACTGCAGCGCGTGCCGGTTCCGGTGATGGGCGGATTCGTGGTCTATACGGGTATGCTGGCAGGAATCTTGCTGCTGTATGCGCTTGTAAGGGAGCCTCTGCTGCTGTGGGGACTGCTCGGAATGACCATCATGCTGGTGATTGGCATCTGGGACGACAGGAAAGACCTGCCGGTCTCGTTCCGATTCGGCGTGGAAATTGTTGTGGTGATCGTGTTCTTCCTCATGACGGGGGTGGGCATTGATAACTTCCATGGTTTTTGGGGCATCAGTGAATTGTCAACAGGACTGACCGTGTCGTTAACGTTGATTTCCGGTGTGGGCGTCATCAACGCGGTGAACCTGATCGACGGAGTGGACGGCTACTCGTCGGGCTATGGGATGATGTCCAGTCTGTTATTCGCCCTGATGTTCCACTCTGTGTGGAGTCAGACGATGGTGTGCCTGGCAGTGATTGTGGCAGGGGCCCTGCTGCCGTTCTTCATGCACAATGTGTTCGGCGTCCGCACGAAGATGTTCATGGGGGATGGTGGCACGCTGATGCTCGGCATGATGCTGGTGATATTCTTGTTCTTTGGCCTCTCGTCGAAGACGAAATGTGACCAGCTGGAGGATCTCAATATCAGTCTGCTGGCCCTGTCATTCGCGATATTCAACATTCCGGTGTTCGACACGTTGCGTGTGATGACGATGCGTATCATGAGGGGCAAGTCGCCATTCCGACCGGACAAGACACACATGCACCATCTGTTCATCGACATGGGGTTCTCGCACCTGGGGGCTGCATTAAGTATCCTGTTGGTAAACTTTCTGGTGGTGGTGCTGTGGTTCGTGTCGTGGAAGTTAGGGGCCTCGATCGACGTACAGACATATGTGTCGGTAGGACTGGGCATCTTAACGACCTTCTTTTACAAGTTCATGAAGACCCAGCAGAACGGTGGTCCCCGTGACGAGGAGGGCTATCCGCAGGGCACCGCCCTCTGGCACTGGTTCTGTTACCTTGGTCAACTGAGCCACCGTGAGAAAGGCCGTATCTGGCGCACACTCCGCTGGCTCATGGACAGCAACTTCCTCACCCGCCTCTATGTCAAACTCTTCCGTTGATAGCGAACAAAGAATGTTGTTTAGAAATGGAAATTAGGAATGGACTATAACTATCATATTAATTAATAGAATTTATGAAAATTGCAGTTGCAGGAACCGGCTATGTCGGTATGAGTATCGCCACATTGTTGGCACAGCATAATCACGTAACAGCTGTTGACGTGATACCTGAGAAGGTAGAGAAGATAAACAATAGGATCTCGCCTATTCAGGATGAGTATATTGAAAAGTATCTGGCAGAAAAGGAGCTTGATTTGACGGCAACGTTGGATGGTGCGGCTGCCTATAAGGATGCAGACTTTGTGGTGATTGCAGCTCCTACGAACTACGATCCTCAGAAGAACTTCTTCGATACGCACCATATCGAGGATGTGATTGACCTCGTTCTGAGTGTTAATCCGGATGCCGTGATGGTTATCAAGAGTACCATTCCTGTAGGCTACTGCCGTAGCCTTTATGTCAAGTATGCTTTGAAATTCTTGACTGATCCAGCGTTGAAGGGGAAGAAGTTCAATCTGCTTTTCTCGCCGGAGTTCCTCCGCGAAAGCAAGGCCCTCTACGATAACCTCTATCCCAGCCGTATCATTGTGGGTTATCCAAAAATATTGCCTGCTGACCGTAACAGAAAATGGGACGAGGAGAATGCTGCCATCACAGCTATCAGCAATCCGGAAGCTGAAGAGAAGGCCAAGACCTTTGCCGGACTGCTGCAGCAGGGCGCTATTAAGGAAAATATCGATACACTGTTTATGGGTATGACCGAGGCAGAAGCCGTGAAGTTGTTTGCCAATACGTATCTGGCCCTGCGAGTTTCTTACTTCAATGAGCTGGATACTTATGCGGAGGTGAAGGGACTGGACAGTCAGGCTATTATTTCGGGTGTCGGCCTTGATCCTCGTATCGGCACACACTACAATAATCCTTCGTTTGGTTATGGCGGTTACTGCCTGCCTAAGGATACCAAGCAGTTGCTGGCCAACTATGCCGACGTGCCCCAGAATATGATGACCGCCATCGTGGAGAGCAACCGGACTCGTAAGGATTTTATTGCGGATGAAGTGCTGCGCAAGGCTGGCTACTATACGGCCAACAGCGACTGGAGTCTGAGTGCTGAGAAGGAAGTGACGATAGGTGTCTTCCGACTCACCATGAAATCTAATTCTGATAACTTCCGTCAGAGTGCCATCCAGGGCATCATGAAGCGTGTGAAGGCCAAGGGCGCCAATATCATTATTTATGAGCCGACACTGACAGATGGCGAGACGTTCTTCGGGTCGAAAATTGTTAACAATCTCGATGAATTTAAGAAGCTGAGCGATGCGATTATTGCTAATCGCTACGACGAGGCGCTGGATGATGTTCTGGAGAAGGTGTACACTCGTGATATTTTTAAGAGGGATTAGTACATGAAGACAATATTAGTTACAGGAAGTGCTGGATTTATCGGAAGTAACTTAGTGCTGCGCTTGTTCAAGGAAATGAGCGAAGGGACCATTGTGGGACTGGATAATCTGAATGATTATTATGATCCGACACTGAAAGATTACAGGCTTAGTGAGATTGAGAAGGCAAAGCCTGCTGCCCTGAACTATGAGTTTGTCAAAGGCGATCTGGCTGACAAGGCACTGATTGACGGCCTGTTTGAGAAGTACCACTTTGACGTGGTGGTAAACCTCGCAGCACAGGCAGGCGTAAGATATTCGATTGAGAATCCTGACGCGTATATCATGAGCAACATGATCGGATTCTATAATATCTTGGAAGCATGTCGCCACAATCCTGTGGAGCATCTGGTTTACGCTTCGTCATCGAGTGTGTATGGCGGCAATAAGAAGGTGCCGTTCAGCACGGATGACCGCGTGGATAACCCTGTATCGCTCTATGCTGCCACGAAGAAGAGCAATGAACTGTTTGCCTACTGTTATTCGAAACTGTATGACATCCCCACGACGGGATTACGCTTCTTCACGGTGTATGGCCCTGCCGGTCGTCCTGATATGGCTTACTTTGGCTTTACCAACAAACTGTTGAAGGGAGAGACCATCCAGATATTCAACTATGGCAACTGCCGCCGTGACTTTACCTATGTAGACGATATTGTGGAGGGTGTGTATCGTGTGATGCAGGGTGCGCCTGAGCGTAAGAAGGGCGAAGACGGGCTGCCCATCCCTCCGTATGCCGTATATAACATCGGCGGTGGCCAGCCGGAGAACCTGTTGGACTTCGTGAACATCCTTCAGGAGGAACTGGTAAGGGCTGGTGTGCTTCCTGCAGACTTCGACTTCGAGGCACATAAACAACTGGTTCCCATGCAGCCAGGTGATGTCCCCACGACCTACGCCGATGCCACGGCTCTTGAGCGTGACTTTGGGTTTACACCCAAGATAACACTGCGGGAGGGTTTAAGGAAATTCGCGGAGTGGTATAAGGGGTATTATGGGTAATACCTGCATTCTCAAAACTATTTTCATTCATTCTTGCGTCCCTGCGGTGGTAAGCGGCCGCTTGACATCCCGAAGGGTGGCGCTTGTTCCACGAAGTGGTCTCAAGAAAGCCGAGCGCCCTGGAGGCTGATTTCAGACAGGTCTATCAATATACAATCAGTATATAAATATGGATGTAGAATTAGTGAAGCAGTTGGAAACTGCGAATGATGGGCAGTCGATCCATCTGTTTTTTGATGAGACGGTAGGGGTGTACCTGGCCTTCGGGCTGTCGGCCTACTATTCGACGTTGGTGGTGACACCATATGTGTCGTTTTCAGAAGCCTTGCAGATGCCGGTGGCGCTGCTGAGAAAGGGGCACGTCAACGCCTTAAGGCAGTCGACGACGAAACTGGAGCACACCCCCAATTCGTATTATCTTTTCCGCATGCGCCAGAAAGTGGGGGATGCAGGGTATGAGAAGTGGATGTCGCAGGTCATCAAAAAGACAGAGTTATGACCAAACTCTTCCGTTGAGGCTATCGGTGTTGAAAGAGTGGCCAGCGATCGTCATCATTGGTATGATGTCGTAGCCGGCGCCGCCTAAGGGTTCGGTGCTGCGGTCTTACTAAAATACCATCGCCATCATAAAAAGTCAGCTTCAACGGCTGGCTTTTTTTGTTAAAAAAAGTTTGAAGTGCCGCGGATTCGAAATAATTGCGTATATTTGTGCATTGAAACAGTCTTCGAAAGAATCTCGGACTTGGGATAAAGTCATAAAGCAACTGAATATCAGAGTGATATGATGGAAGCGAGTCAACATGGAACTGATCTGCGACGCGACACATCGATGTGTGGTGACCCCAAGTCTTGGTATCCGATGAGGGTGACGTACTCCCGCGAGCTGAGTGGTTACTCACTCAAGCAAGAAGCTCATGAACTTCTTCATTATAGGGCTTCTCTTCCTTTCTGGCGCAGAAAGAAGCAAAGACATCCACCCTCACCAAGGCCTCTCCCTATATGGAGAGGATGCAAACAAATAATCGCAGCGCGCCGCCGATTATTTCTATTCTCTGGTAAAGCGGGACGACGCTTTGATTATTTATCGGCTGGCGCAGAGAGGGATAAAGCACAAAGATGCTGTGAGATGGGCTACCGAGACGGCAATCAATTTCATCCTGCGTGAGTTCGTGATGAGCAATCTACGGCGGTTCGAATCCGCCAGGCACCTCACAAAGATTTCTCGTCGTCAGACGATTCCCAATATAAGTGAAAATGATGTTCGAATATAATAACAATAAATATGGAAGAAAGAATTAAAGTAAATCATTTCGGGCCAATATCACATTTGGACATCGAAATAAAACGGCTTACTGTTTTTATAGGTTCACAAGGAAGTGGAAAAAGTACTGTATCAAAGTTGCTGACCATATTTCGTGATACTCTATGGAGGTATGCTGTTGTGAAGGGCTGGGATGTAATGAAACAGTTCCGTGAAATGAATATTGACAAGTACTTCTACGATGACACGGAAATGGAATACTCTATGGATAATTTTCTGATATCCTATTCAAAAGGAAAATTCTCTTGCATGGATATTCGAGATCAACTCAATCAGGACGCATTGATATTCGCTTTAGAGGGATTACTTGCTAAAGCAGGTCAGAAGGTGATGAACAATCTAGGATATTCTGATATTGAGAAATTAAAAGAGAACAAGGCCGATATGCACTTGTTCTTAGCGAATGCCAAAACCCTTCTATATATTCCTGCCGAAAGGATTATAGCCAGCCAACTGTCAGATTCATTGGCTAATATCATGGCATCTGATATTCCTTTGGGAGGGCAGTTGAAAGAGTATATGAGTCTGTTTGGTAAGGCTAGAAAGGAGTTCCCTACATATCAGGTTCCATTTCTCAACACCACGTATAAGTTTGTAAACGGAGTAGAATCAATTAGCATAGGGAAGGAGGAGAAGAAGGGACTTCAATTGGCATCGTGTTCTTCAGGTCTTCAATCAGTGTTGCCGTTGTTGATGATAATGGATTATTGTACACGTAACGAATATTTTGACTCGTTCGTTGTAGAAGAACCGGAGCAGAACCTTTTTCCTTCAAATCAAAGGGAACTAATGCAGTTCCTCTTGTCTAAGTGGAACAATGAAAAACAGAATATGGCAATGATTATTACATCTCATAGTCCTTATTTGTTGTCTATCCTAAACAACTATCTATATGCTTCAGAGTTGGGAAGTGACGGAAAAATCTCACGAGACGATGTGCGGTCAATTATAGATGAAAAGTTTTGGGTGAATATAAACGATTGCGCCGCTTATTCATTGGGTGAAGATATGAACGGAGGCGAATTCTGTAAGTCGGTAATTTCTGAAGAGTCGCATCTAGTGGACTTCAACTATCTTGATGCAGTTAGCATAGAGACTAGTGAGGAATATAATCGACTGCAAAAGCTTTATATATCAAGTCGTCGTAAAATAAGAAATTGATGGATTATTCTTTGTTCGATGATTTACACTTCAAAGAAGTGTTTGTCGGGGTTGGTATAGATCAACTCATTGAGGCAATCAAAAAGGGAACAGGGGACGGGTACCTGTTTCACAGAAAACCTAAGTCAGTAATAATCAATAGTTGAGCAATGCCAAGGCAGGCGAGACAAGCATCAGAAACTGGTATATATCATGTGATGATGCGTGGTATAAATCACCAGAACATTTTTGAGGAGCAGGAGGACTATTACCAGTTTCTCAATACATTAGATTTGATGGCTCAGTCGTAATGAAACAGGAACCTGTCCCGGTGTTCGTTTGGCCTCAAAGAAGACCGAGGTCTGATATATGAAGGAAGATGGTAGGAGTAAGAACAAACTAAAACTATTGATATGAAGAAATATGAATTGACGGCATTGCCGTATGCACCGGAGGCATTGGAACCGGTGATTAGTAAAGAGACAATTGGTTTCCACCATGGGAAACATCTTCAGGCGTATGTGGATAATCTCAACAAACTGCTTCCAAACAGTGAGTATGAGAATATGGCTCTGGAGGAAATTGTGCGAAAGGCTCCGGCTGGGGCGGTATTTAACAATGCAGGACAGATACTGAACCACGAGTTGTATTTCATGCAGTTTAAACCTATCGGTGAGGCAGCTCACGTTCCTAAGGGGGCACTTGCTGCACAGATAGAGAAGCAGTGGGGTAGTGTGGAGGCTTTCAAGGCTGAGTTTGAAGCAAAAGGCGTAGGTCTGTTTGGCTCTGGCTGGGTATGGCTGTCGGCAGATAAGGATGGCAACTTGGTCATCACGCAGGAGCAAGGGGCATCCAATCCTGTGGTGAAGGGACTGAAGCCGCTGTTGACCTTCGATGTCTGGGAGCATGCGTATTATCTGGATTACCAGAACCGTCGTGCTGCTCATCTCGCTGCCCTTTGGCAGATTGTGGATTGGAGGGTGATAGAGAAGAGGTATGATGGCTGAAGGATGAAGCCTGAGGGAAAACATATAGACAAGTCGGTCATGGAACTATTGGTTTGAGAGA
>Ga0265298_10009290_pt1 | contig 11715 bp, 10 predicted proteins | sample AusTroGonzalo_MG_3_FD_193486 | JGI IMG/M metagenome (GOLD analysis project Ga0265298, IMG submission 193486) | Bovine rumen microbial communities from tropical cattle in Woodstock, Queensland, Australia - Gonzalo_01 | ecosystem: Host-associated > Mammals > Digestive system > Stomach > Rumen ...
CAGCTGAGGAGCGCCATTGGAACTGGGGCAACTACCTGCCTATTGAACTTCGTCCAGAGAACTATCAGTCAGAGAATATGCGTCGTTCTGTTACGCACGACGTCAATGCCTATCGTAGCGACTCCCTTCGCGTCAATGTGTATTCTCGTGAGAAGAGAGTGCGCCTGCTTATCAATGGCAAAGTGATAGGCGAAAAGGACGTCAATCCTGATAATTTCACAGCCTCATTCTGGGTAGCAAACGAACCAGGTGAACTCAAGGCGGAGATTGTAGGAAAAGTCAAGAACAGCATGCCGACAAGTATATCATTCCATACGGCAAAGGCTCCAGCAGCCATACAGATGCAGCCATTGAAGCCGTCCCTCACGGCTTCGCATAATGACCTCGCATACATCTATATAGATGTGGTGGATGAAGACGGTAATCTCTGTCCTACTGCCGAGCTGCCCCTCAAGGTTGAGACGTCAGGCACCAAGCATATCGCAACTTGTGGTACGGCACATCCATACGACATGAAGTCATTCCGCACCCTCACACCGAAGTCTTTCCGTGGTAAGGCCGTCATCATCATCCAGCCTCAGGATGAAGAAGGAGAGGTCAGCATTAAGGTCACCTCCCCCAATCTCAAGTCCGCAGAATACAAACTGCGTATTACAAAGTGATTTTACGAAGAATCCTCCATATCACCTGCGGTATGGAGGATTCTTTTTGTGATAAATTAGGAGAAGAGTTTCTTCTTCAGCCACTCACGCACTGGCAGGTCGTAGAGTTTGTAAGCTCCGTAGGCTACGAGGATAGCGAGGATAAAGATGCAGACAGCAACGAAGATGTGCATGCCGAGCGGTGCGTCTTTATGGCTGTACGCCCATGCCATCTGCATATAGATGAGTGGATAGTGCGTGATGTAAAGGGGATAGGATATTTCACCAAGGAAGCGATTGATAGCCTCAGATTTGCCACCCTTGACGCTGCTGCCAGCACCGATGGCTACGATGAGCGGGAAACAAACAAGGATGACGAAGGCTTCATAGAGTCCGTTCGTCCAACGGCTGTCCCCCTCTGTGCCAAGCCCCATCCAAGGCATGCAGAGCAACACCACGATAGCCAGCGAACACCACCAGAAACCGTGTTTCAAATTGATAATTGATAATTGACAATTGGCAGTTTGGCTGCCGCTGTTCATGACACGTGAGACGAGCAGGCCACAGAAGAAGGGATAGAGAAGACGGGTAAGACCTACTTGTAGTTGGTCGGGCGTAGTGCTCCACCCGCCCACAACGGTATAGGATGCCCAACTGCGCTCTGCCAGAAACCCTATTACATCGATGTTCAAGCAGAGAATAATGGTCATAACAGCAAAGAAAGCTACACAGATGCCTAATGCCACCTTGGATAATCGACGGAAGACCAACGCATACAGAATATTGGCGATGTACTCCCATTGCAGCGTCCATGCAGGACCATTTAGTGGGTTGGTCTCTGCCCACCCTCTTATATCCATCGTGTTGGGCAACGGAATCAGCGTGAAGCACCACAACATCACCAGCAATACGAGCCACCAAGGCGTCTCGCCAATCATCGGGAACTCACCACAACTGCCAAAGTAGAACATGACGGCGCCAAAGAAGGTACCGAAGATGAGCATGGGATGCAGACGAATCAACCTTCTTTTGAAGAATGTCCATAGAGTAAAGCTATACCCTCCCCTCTCTTCATGGGAGGGGTTGGGGGTGGGTCGCCACCTATCATCATATGCATAGCCAATGACGAAGCCTGACAGCACGAAGAAGAAGTCTACTGCCAGATAGCCATGATTGATGGGCTGGTCAGGAGCCATGTGGAAATAAGTTTCAAACAAGTGGAAAGCCACCACAAGTACAGCAGCCACTCCGCGCAGTCCATCAAGAATCTCATAACGCGGTTTTGAAGCGAGGTAAATATTGCGATTTGTCCTGGAGTTATAAGTCTTATCCATACGCGTAATACCTAAATACACATAATTTTATTTGCAAAGATAGTGATAATTGCGGAATTATGGTTATCATAGCATTCATATTTAGAAAAGTTTATAAAGTTAGCCGCATATTCCGAAAAAAGATTAGAAAAACGCACGAACTTTCATGAAAAAATAGTAACTTTGCATCGTGATTCTGAAAAGAGTCACCCGTAAAGGTGTGCTTAACTGCACTTAATTGGGAATGTGAGTGAGAATCTCCGACTGTCCCGCAGCAGTGAACTCCGTTATGGTTCCTAAGCATAAACGCCATTGGGTATTTGCCCGAGAAGGCGCTTGGGAATGGAGGAAAGTCTGAAGACCAGCCTTTTTCGGTTAAAATGCCGCTGCACCACGATGTATGGTGTTGGCTGGCGCACTTTTAAATTTTTGTGGATATGAAACATGAATCGATTGTTGTCGTGTACGACAGCTGTCAGGCTATTGCTGAGGAGATAGCTGACAAGTTGGGTGCTGAGACTGTCAGCGTCCAGAGTATGAACATCAGGCAGATAGAGAACTCTCAGAGTCTTGTCCTTGCCGTTGAGTTTCAGGCCGACGGCCCGTTGTCACCCCATTGGCAGTACGCCTGCCAGATGTTCCGTGGTGCCAACCTGAGCGGTAAGAACGTCGCCATTATGGTAGCCTTGGGCAACAGCCAGGACAACGGCATCTATGCCGAAGCGTTCAATAGCGAGCTCAGACAAAACGGAGCTCACATCGTCGGTGACCAGCTTTATACAGGCACGTCCGGGTGGAATCTCGATAACTGGGTTTGCGCAGTATCACCGAACCTTTAACCCGTCAAAACTTAACCGTTATGATATACATTTTCATCGTAGCCCTTGAGTTCCTGCTGGCCTTCACTGGCGTAGGACTGCTCATCAGGCACTACAACCATAAGGCGTAGTTTCCCCCATTAACGGCTCTCGTTGCTCCGTCCCTTAAACGTATAGCCAATCCCTTCTACCGCCTTGCGGATGGTTTCTTCCGTTGCAGGGCCTTTGATGGTGAGGGTGTTGGCGGATGCACTGGCCTTGGCTTTCTCTACACCTGGCAGATCCTCGACGGCACGAACTACGGCAGCCTCGCAATGGCTGCAATGCATATCCTCGACCCTGTAAACTGTAACGTCAGGGTCTAACGGTTTCTTAGTGGTAAACTTGCTAAACAGTTTTATCATAAGAGCAATTACTATTAATAGGGTTAATATTGTGGCGCAAACGAGTTTAAACGGGCTGGGCAGAGCGGATGCACTCATGCAGCAGGCACCGTGATTGGCAATGGAAAAGTCCAAGCCAGTGGCATTCAGAAGCAGACCGAAGAGGACGGCGAAGCCCACGATGGTCATCAGATAGATGGAGGTAAAACGTTGTCCCATGGACTTGTGAACCACGAGGATGGAGGCCAGGTTGACCGCAGGCCCCGCCATCAGCATCACCAGTGCCGCTCCTGGCGAGAGTCCTTTCATCATCAGGGCTGCAGCCACGGGGATGCTACCCGTAGAGCAGATATACATCGGCACGGCAATGGCCAGGATGACTAGCATCTGCAGCAACGGCTGACTGCCGAAGGAAAGGAAGAACTCGTCTGGCACCGCGACCTGAATCAATGCCGCCACGACAAGTCCGATGAGCAGCCGCAGACCGATGTCGCGAATCATGTCATAGTAGGCATATTTCACAACCCGCCACAACCTGTTACCACGTTCCACTTGGCATGAGACATTGGCTTCTTCCGTCAAGTCATCCTCACGAACCAGCCTGTTTACCAGCAGTCCACCGCAGACACCCGTAATGAGTGCTGCCACGGGTCGGATAATGGCAAAGCCCAGTCCCATCAGCGAGAAAGTGGCCAGAATGGAGTCGATGCCCGTCTGCGGTGTGGCAATAAGAAACGAGGCAATGGCTCCCTTCGATGCCTTCTCGTTTCTCAGACCGACAGCCGTTGGAATCACACCGCACGAACACAATGGAAGGGGGATGCCCAGCAGCGCCGCCCATAGCACCGACAGCCTGCTTTTGCGCGACAGATAGTTGGCATAGAACTTCTGCGGCACAAACACATGCAGCACCCCTGCAATCAGGAATCCCAACAGCAAGTAGGGAGCCATCTCGCAAACCACGTTCAAAAGTGATGTGAAGAAACTCGGTATATCCATAACTATGCTGCAAAGGTACGACATTTTTTTGAAAGAAAAGGAGACGATGTTTAAAATCATAACTTTTGAGTATTGTACACTTCGTTTTTTCGCCGTACCTTTGCAGCGGAATTTGAAATTGAATAAATCATGATAAGAAGTAACAGGCAACAGAATGTTATGGCAAAGACCAAGGGGACTTACGTTAGCGTGAGTCCTCTTTTTTTTGTGAACAAATTGGAATATTGTTCGTTTTTGAAAGGAGGCAGAATATGCAGATAAAAAAGGATTATACGCGCGAGCAGATTGTGAGGGTTGCCAAGCGGGTGTTCTTGCGGAAGGGCTTCGCCAAGGCTTCTATGCGTGATGTTGCCAAGGGCGCTGGCATTGGATTGAGCAACATCTACAATTACTTCAACAGCAAGGACGAGATTTTCCGTCATATCGTGGCTCCGCTGATAGCGAAGATGGAAGAGATGCTGAAAGAGCATCACGACGTGAGGCATCATGAGGAGTTCCTGCGCTATGCCAATGGCGAGAGTGATGAGATGATGACGGAGCACGTGCAGAAGTACATGCAACTCATCAGCCATTACCGCGATGAACTGGAACTGATTCTATTCAAGGCCCAAGGCTCGTCGCTCGAAAACTTCATCGACGACTACACCGATGTATGTACGAATAAGGTCTTGGAGTTTATGGATAATTTTAAGCAGAAGTACCCTGACTACAGTACCGTCAACACGACATTCACCTATCATGTACATACGGTGTGGATGTTCAGTTTCATGTCCGAGGTCATCAAACATAAACTTAGTGCCAAGGAGATTGAAAAAGCCATCAACGACTATATCTTATTTGAATACACTGGTTGGCGAGCATTAATGAACCATAATAAACAATAGTAAGAAATGAAGATTGAAAGGATTAACGAACTGTTCGCGCGCTATGCTGAACAGTTGCTGAGAGTTCGCTGGTGGACGCTCGGCGCATTTGCAATTGTCATTGTTTTCTCCGTGATAGGTATGAACCGCATGGTGAAGGAGACCTCGTTTGATGACTATTTCATCGAGGATGATCCCATGCTGGTGAAGACCGAGGAGTTTAAGTCGCACTTCGGCAACGACTACTATGTGGGTGTGCTTACCCAGTGCGACAACCATTTTACAAAAGAGAACCTGACGACGCTCAGGGCTTTGTCGAACGAATTGTTGGACAGTCTGTCGTATGCCGATAAGGTGACTTCGCTCACCGGCATCGAGTTTATGGTGGGTAGCGAGGATGGTATGACCATCGAGCAGATTGTGCCCGACGAGATTCCTGACGATGGCACGGCAGCGATGGACAGCATCCGAGCCAGAGCTTATAGCAAGCCCCATGTGGCCCGCAAACTCATCTCTGAGAAGGGCGACCTGTCATGGATTATGGTGAAGCTACGTACCTTCCCCAAGGATAGCGTGTGGAAGAAGACTAGCACCGTAGCTCCTGACATCATCACGGGGCAGGAGGTGGAGCACATCATCAAGAAACCCGAGTACGTCTCCCTGCACCCCAAAGGAACCGGCATGCCTTACGTGACCAACTGCAAGACCGTCTATATCGGAAAGGAGATGAGCCGTCTGATGATGATTGCCACGCTGATCTGCATGGTGGTGATGCTCTGCATGACGCGCTCGCTGCGAGGTGTTATCGCACCTATCATCTCCGTCATCGGTGGCCTGTTTATCACCTACGGCATTGCCGGCTACACACAGATGTATGTCGATTCGACGGTGCTGATGATTCCCACCATCCTATCGTTTGCCGTAGCCATCGCCTACAACATCCACATCTTTTCTTATTTCCGTGGGCGCATGCGCATTCACGGCGAACGCCGCAAGGCCGTTGTAGAGACCATCAAGGAGATTGGTTGGTCGGTATTCTTCTGTGGTTTTACCACACTCGTCTCACTGCTCTCGTTCCTGGTCATTCCCATTCGTCCGATGCACTGTGTGGGCATCATCAGTTCCATGAGTGTGCTGTTTGTGCTGCTCACGTCGCTCATCGTCACTCCCGTGCTGCTGTCGTTTGGAAAAAACCAGCGTCCCATCGAGGGCTTCACAGAGGATAGCGACACCCGTTGGACACGGGCGATGGTTCAACTCTGCGACAAGGTGTTGCGAAACCCTAAGAAGATCGGCTACTCCTTCCTCGTCATCTGCCTGCTGTTGTGTGTCGGTCTGTGGAAGATTGAAGCTGCCTTCGACATCGAGCGCACCATGGGAACCAAGGTCGATTATGTGAAAGAGGTAATGGACGTTGGTCGCTCAGAACTGGGTTCACTCTATTCCTACGACCTGATAGTGGAATTCCCCAACGACGACGAGGCCAAGGAGCCCGCGAATCTGCAGCATCTCGACAAGTTGCAACAGAAGGTGAACGGCTATGACCTGACGAAGCGCACCACCTCGATTCTCGACATCGTGAAAGACCTGAACCAGACGCTCAACGACGGCGATACGGCCTATTATCGCATACCAGATACAGAGGAAGAGGTGGCACAGATGATTCTTCTCTATGAGAATGCGGGCGGTACGGAGTCGGAATATTGGGTGGACTATGACTATCGCCGTCTGCGCCTGATGGTAGAGATCTCTGATTTCAATTCGGCCCAGGTGGAGCAAGAGATGGCCCGTATTCAGGCCGATGCCGAACAACTGTTCCCTAGTGCCAAAATCACCACCGTAGGCAATATCCCGCAGTATGTCACCATGATGCAGTATCTGGTGCGTGGTCAGATGCTCTCGTTCGTGATATCTATCTTGATAATAGGTATCATCCTGATGATTGCCTTCCAGAGCATCCGCGTGGGCTTGATAGGACTGATTCCTAACATGATGCCCGCCATCTTCGTGGGTGGCTATATGGGATGGATGGGCATTCCGCTCGACATGATGACTGCCACCCTACTCCCCATGATGTTAGGTATGGCGGTAGACGATACCATCCACTTCATCAACCACTCGAAATTAGAGTACGACCGCACCTATGACTATCAGACGGCCATCCGTCGCACATTCCGTGTGGTAGGTGTCGCCATCGTCATCACGTCAATTATCACTTCGGCAGTCTTCGCCAGTTTCTGCTCGTCGGCATGCACCATGTGTCTTAACTTCGGACTCATGGCTATCATCGGCATCCTCTCGGCATTGGCTGCCGACCTGCTCGTGACACCAATTCTCGTCAATAAATGCAAAGTGTTTGGAAACAATAAACAATAACCAATAAATATGAAAAAGATATTATTAATTGCAGCCCTATTTCAACTCTCAACTCTCAACTTTCAACTGTCAACTTGCTTCGCCCAGAAGCTAACGGGTCGAGAGATTATTCAGAAGGTAAAGGATCGTCCTGATGGAGATACTCGCTACGGTGAGATGGAGTTGACACTACGCAAGAAGAACGGCAGCACCCGCCAGCGTAAGGTTACATCCTGGGCGATGGACGAGGGCAAGGATACGAAGAAGATGATGTTCTTCACCTATCCGGGGGATGTGAAGGGTACGGGATTCCTGACATGGGACTACGACCAGATAGGCAAAGAGGATGCCAAGTGGCTCTATCTGCCTGCCATGAAGAAAACACGTCGCATCAGCGGTTCGTCGTCGAAGACCGACTACTTCATGGGTACTGACTTTACTTACGACGATATGGGTACACGCCACGTCGACGAAGATACCCACAAGCTGTTGCGTGAGGAGGTGAAGGACGGTCACAAGTGCTGGGTGGTAGAATCTGTGCCCGTCGACAAGCACGAAATCTACAGCCGCAAGGTGACGTGGATTCGTCAGGACTGTCTCATTGCTGCCTATGTGGAGTACTATGACAAGCTGAACAAGCTACACCGAGTGCTCACCATCAGCGACGTAAAGCAGGTGCAGGGTTTTTGGACCATTCAGAAGATGGAGATGAAGAACGTCCAGACGGAGCACAGCACGGTCATCGTGGTCAAGAACTCACAATACGATGTGAAGGTGGATAAGTCGCTCTTTACGGTGACAAAACTCGAAAAAGGACTATGAAAGCCTTAACCATAATAGCACTCCTGTGGTGCATGATTCCTCGTCCTGCCTCAGCGCAGGATGAGGATTCACTACGTATCGGTGTCAAGGGTTTTGTAGATACCTATCATGCTGTGCGCAGCGAGTCGCCCAACGATTGGATGTCGTCGCGCAGTCGTGTACGTGGCGAGGTGACATTGGAGAAAGGGCATACGGGTGCCTACGTGTCTGCCAATCTTGTGCATAACGCCATTTTGAAAGACCGTACAGGCTTTCAACTGCGCGAGGCCTATGCCTACTATTCCGATAATCACTGGGATGTGCGTGCAGGTAGGCAGATCATCACATGGGGCGTGGCCGATGCCCTGCGACTGACTGACATCATCTCGCCAATGGACTATACTGAGTTCTTGGCTCAGGACTATGATGATATCCGTATCCCCGTGGGAAGTCTCCGTCTGCGTTACTCTCAGGAGAAGTGGTGTGCCGAAGTGGTGGCAATCCCCGTCAGCAGCTTCTTTGAGTTGCCCACCGATGCCGAAAACCCTTGGTCGGTAGGTCCGCTACCTATTGGTGATGAGCCCAGCCATCGACTGTATAATATGGAGTATGGCGGGCGTCTGTCATTCTTCCTCAGTGGCATAGACTTCTCCCTGTCTGCCCTGCACACATGGAACAAACAACCCGTCTTCTACAATGGTGTAGGCCAGTATCGTCGCATGACCATGCTGGGTGCCGACTGCTCCATCCCCTTCGGACAGTTCGTCATCAGGGGCGAATTTGCTGAGTATCTCGACGAGGCGCAAACCTTTGGTCGTGCAGCCTCTTCTAACGCACTGCTGGGCCTCGACTGGTATGCTGGTAACGACTGGTCATTATCTGCCCAGTATGCCCACAAATATGTGACCAGTGGTGAGCATCGCAACACGGGCCTTGCTACCCTGCGTATCTCCAAGGACCTGCTGCGCAACACCCTCGCCCTGCAGAGCTTCGCCTATATCGATGTGACCAATGGTGGTGTCTATAACCGTCTGAGTGCCGACTATGCTTTCAACGACCAGTTGCACGCCATCCTTGGCTACGACTTTTTCCATGCAGACCGTGGTACCTTTGTCGTCTACGGCAGGAACTCCGAGGTGTTCGTCAAGCTGAAATATAGTTTCTAAATTCTGCTAACACAGAGAAGCACGGAGGAATTTTCCCCCGTGCTTCTCTGTATGATTTAACGAGATTACCTTTACTTGAAAATCTTTGCAGCAAACTGAATGCCAACAAAACCAGCGATAGCTGTTGTGAGGGTCACCAATAACAGGCCTCCTACGTTGGCAAAGGTCATCAATCCTTTGGCATAGTCGATGCCAAGTTCTTCGGCGGCTCCCTGATAATACCATTCTGTGCGTGTCCACAGCGGCAGAATCCAGGCAATGACACCGATTGATTGTATGGGATAAGCTAAGGACATTGCCTTCTGCACGTTGTGCTCGAAGAACAATCGTATCATGTCAGCTGCTAGACCTGCCAGCAGTATCAGAGAAGCCTTTGGCGGGTCGCACTCACCGACGGCCAACAAGAAGCCCGCAAGAAGAAATGAGAGCAATGTGCCAACACCGAATTGCTGCCATCTCACGGCAACCAGATAATACGAGAATGCCCCAAGCAGGGCTGCAATAACAGGGAAGAACACCCAAGCAAAAGGAGAAAGATACCCTAAAAATGCTGTCGCGAAGACACTCACCACATATAGGACTGCAAACCCCAGAATCTTGAAATAGTTAATCTTGTTCATTTACGACTTTCTTCTTTTACAACGTTCACAATAGCGCTCACACTGTGCACAAATATCGTAGCCGAGCATAGCACCGAGGATGAAATCCTCCTCGGGCGATAGCTCGTTGAGCGGACGGGTGACGAACAGACGGATGGCATCGAGACATTCCTTGCGACCGAAGTAGACGTTTACATTCTCCTTGCCAGCGGGCTGCACCACGTAGTCTATCGACTGGCGGCACAGACGATGGCAGGCCTGCTGCTCAAAACGGCGGTTGCAGGTGAAGAGTATCATCCTGCGTACACCTTTCTTATATTCGTAGATATGATTCATGAGCACACGCATCTCTGATGGTAGCACCATCTGGTTCGTCTGAATATCCGTTGTCCGCTGCATCATACAATATTGAGTTAAAGGTTAGGTGAAATAGCTGCTATCCACGCATCAATACGAGCGTCTGTTTTGTCGTCTTCGTTCACATCGTCGAGAGGCAGGCCAACGAACTTACCGTTTACTACAGCCTCAGAGTCACCGAAGGTATAACCGTCGATATCTACTGCTCCTACGAAACGGGCACCACTGGTTTTGAGGGCATTGAAGAGCTCGCCAATGCCACCCACGAAGGTGTCGCCATACGACTCACAGTCGCCACAGCCGAAGAGGGCGATGGTCTTGCCAGAGAGGTCTGTTCCCTGTAACACCTTCAAGCCGTCATACCAGTCGTCCTGCAATTCGCCAGCACCCCATGTCGAGGTGCCAAGAATCAAGTTCTGGTTGTTATTCACTACGTCTGCTGTGAGTTTCTGTACGTCAACAGCCTCACAGCCCAACTTCTGGGCTATCTTCTCTGCGATAGCCTCACACGTTCCTGTCGAGGAACCGTAAACTACAATCGTCGTGTTCATGTCTTTTATTCTTAATGGCTAAAATTATTTCTTCAAATCACGCTGCAAAGGTACGACGAAAATCCCGACGGCACAATACTCAAAACTGAGTGTTTTACCGTCGGGATATACAGGGGAGCTAATAAAACGCGATTAGCAAGAATTAGGTATCTGCAATATATTACACCGTTACATCTATTTTTTATCTTAATGCGACAACTGTGACAAGATTCTGGCAGGTTGTCACAATATATGCGCCCATGTCGCAACAACAAGAAGCTGCCACCAGTCGACGATGTAATCAACGAGGTCAAGAGACAACTCAGAGGCAGTCTATAATCAAAACCCCTCTCTCTCACACAAGAAAAGCGAGCCGAAAGACCCGCTTTTTTGTGTCATACAGCTAAGCCGTGCACAAGACAGCTGTAGCCAGCGCTGGCTTAGCTGTATACGCAGCCGTATTAGCCATTCCCATGTCTGTATTAGCTGTTCCCGTGAAAAAGTCGTACGGCTTTTCCAAAAGTGGTACGACTTTCTGAAAAGTGGTACCACTTTCTGGCGGGAATGGCTATCTCGCAACTGTATTAGCCACTCCCGTATGTGGGATAGCCACTCTTTTGTGCATAAATGATGGTCGCGCGCGGAGGTGACGTGCGCGCGTGAGTTCGTTTCAAAAAATCGCTTTCACTTTCACAATCCCCTATTTACAGGGCTTTTGAGCCCATTTTCTGGCTTTTGACGTTTCACAAACGTTTCACACCCAGTTTTGTGAAAGCGATGTGAAACGTCTGCGCCCCTTTGCGCCCGCAGGAAACGCCCGCGAACCTTTATTTACAGGGACTTTCAGCATCAACTGTGAAAGTGAAAGCGATTTTTTGAAAAGTGTTTTT
>Ga0265298_10009291_pt1 | contig 11714 bp, 3 predicted proteins | sample AusTroGonzalo_MG_3_FD_193486 | JGI IMG/M metagenome (GOLD analysis project Ga0265298, IMG submission 193486) | Bovine rumen microbial communities from tropical cattle in Woodstock, Queensland, Australia - Gonzalo_01 | ecosystem: Host-associated > Mammals > Digestive system > Stomach > Rumen ...
ATTGTAGTGGCAAGATGATGATAACTATTGATGAATAACAAAGTTGAGCTAAAACATAATTGAAGAGTTGACAAGCAGAAGATGAAAATTATGAGAAGTAACAACAATTTGACACCCCACCGCATCTGCCACATCCACGCCTTTGCGATTCTGGCAGCCCTACTGCTCAGTACGGCACTGCCACTGAAGGCTCAGGGTGACTACGACATGGAGAGCGGCTTCTACTATCTGGAGAACAAGCAGAATAACGAAGGCTACTTCCTGGTGCCAGCGAGCGGTGACGGCACTATGAAATACTTCAACAACGACTCAAACACTCCCTACCTCACCACTTACAAAAAGAGCAAGGCGTCCACCGATGAGGCTATCAACAACTTCATCTGGTATGTGGAGAAGGTATCGACAGGCATCTACCGCCTGCGTCACATGCTCACGGGACGTTATGTGGCCATACATGGTGTAGTGGACAACAGTAACCCCGCCCGCCGGCGCTTTCATCTGGAAGCCCAACAGGAGCCCGATGACTACACTACCCAATTTCTTTTCTTCAAGCGAAGCAATACTGACAGCCGTATCGGCATCCGCCACGCCTCCATCTACGCCCAGCAAGATGCTACCACCCAATATTGGTGGATGGAAGTTTCCGGCGGAAATAAGGACAACTATGCGCAAGGCAACTACGAAGGCCTGGTAGGCCTGTGGCATACAATCGGCGATAACGGAGGCCGTGAGAAATGGGCCCAGCCTGCGACTATCGAGTCCAGCAAGAAGGTCTGCCTTCCCCCTGTTATCAGCTACAACAGTTCCACCCAGGAGGTGACCATCAGCAGCTATGAGGGAGCCACCGACGTGGACTTCTACTACACCACTGACGGCAGCGCCCCAACCACCTCGTCAACCCACTACACCGTCCCCTTCACCCTGGGCACAGGCACCGTGAAGGCCATCGCCGTGCGCGACAACAGTTTCCAGAACCCCACTGTCACCATCTACAACACGCAGCAGTGCGCAACCCCCACCATCACCTTCAACAGCAACACCGGCAAGTACGGCCTCAGCTGTGCAACCTCCGACGTTACTTACTACTACACCATCGATGGAACCATTCCCACTTCTTCCTCCTCCAGCACCAACACTGACAGCATCACACTCCCACTGGATCTTGACGGAGAACAACTGCGTGTAGTGGCCGCCCGTACCGCTGGTGATTTCAGCGATGTCTCAGTTCCCGTAACCGTGGCGATACCTCTGTGCGCAGCTCCTACCATCACCATGACCATTGAAGGCAGCAACGCAAATATTTCGATGTCGTGCGAGACCGTCAATGCCACGATAAGATATAACGACAGCGGCACTGCACCCACCTCCACCACCGGTAAAGTGTACTCTGCCCCCATACAAAAAAACATCAACAGCGCTCCCTCTACCCATACGGCACGAGCCTTCAGACAGGGTTACCGCCGTTCATCGTCAACCACATATAACTACTCCAAGCTGGCCACTCCGGCCATCACCGGTGTCAATGCCAACGGCTCGCTGACCTTGACGCCTGCAGGTGCCACCTTCCGCTACACCACCTCGACAACTGCAGACCTTCCCAGTAATCCAGGTTCCGGACAGCCCGAATTGGTACCTAGCACCACAGTGGTGTTGCCAGCAGGTACTGACGTCACCGTGGTCAAAGTGCGCGGGTACAAACTAGGCAACGGCTACTCCGATGTGCTGACCTACTACGTTCCTACGCTACAGGAGCCCACCATCACTGAGAGCAATGGCAATATCACCATCAGCGGTGAGACCGGTGTCACCATCTACTACACCACCGACGGTACTGATCCCACCACCTCGTCGAATAAATACACCGCCCCCTTTGCCAAGGGCAGTACTACGGTGATACGCGCATATGCCTCCAAAGCGGGCTTCCACGATTCCCCCATTGCCACCCTTCAGGATGCTGTGGTGGTGAACTCCACCGACCAAATAACCAGTATGATCGGCAGTTACAAGTTGGACGAAGGCTTTACCATCAAAGGCTCTATCGGCACCGCAGCAACACCATTCAGAGGCACCATCGACGGCCAGAACAACCGCATCGCCTCGTCCATCCACCCCTTGGTGGCCTATGCTGCCCAGGATGCCGAGATAAAAAACATCCTCCTCACCACCGCCACCATCAGCGGCGACACCGTGGGGGCCATCTGCAACATCGCCACAGGCCGTACCCGCATCTACAACTGCGGTCTACAGGGTGGTACCGTCACGGGCACCAGCATCGCCGGCGGCCTGGTGGGTTTCATCGATGACAACGCCCGCGTCATCAATTGCTACAGTTATGCCAACGTCAGCGGCGGAGACTATGCCGCCGGTATCGTGGGCTATAATAACTACCCTACCACCAGCGTCCTTACCAATCTCAAGACCATGGTGATGAACTGCATGTTCTATGGCAACATCACTGCTGGCACCAACAAATCCCCCATATACGGCGGCAATATCATTTCCAATGCGGGTGACAACGGCGTAGGCAATTACAATTATTTCCGCCTCGAAGCACCTTTTGTGCAACCCACGGGTATTGATTACAACTGTGCCCTTGGTGCCGAGGACCGTTTCCTGACGCGTTTCGAGTTCTATCGTCATCTTCTCAACAGCCACCGCGAGCTGGCTGGCTGGTGGGCCACTGACAGCTACGACAAAGAGCCCATGTACAAGTGGGTGCTGCACCCCGACAGCATCGGCACATCGCATCCTTATCCCATACTGATGCCGTTCGGCAAATACCCCTCGGTGGTGAACATAGATGCAGAACATGCCACTACCCAGACCGAGCGCAATAAGGGTGGAAAGTTAGGCACACTGTCCGTGAAAATTCAGATGGGCGACGGGGCAGTCTACCAACGACCATCAGGAGCCCAAATCACCACCTCCCAGCTTAACCTCAATATCACCGACAAGGACCCTGACCACTTCAACTTTAACTACTACAAGGTGCAGTTACCTTATTATAATGACGTAGGCACCAAAAATTATAATGGCAACCGCGTAGTGACCGGATGGAAGATTGTCAGTATTAAAGGCGGTACACCCGGTACCTTCACCGCGTCTGACACCTGGGGAGGATACAATTTTGCCGACCGCAACTGCACCAACAAGGACCTTTACGGTACAGGCGGCAGCAACCGTATTTTCAACCAGGGTGCTTACTGGGATGTACCCGAAGGCGTCACTGAAATCACTATCGAGCCCTACTGGGCTAAATGCGTCTATTTGGCAGATCAAAATGCAGACAAGGTATATAATGCGGCAATGGAGACCGGAATTGATGTGTCCAACGTTGGTGGTGGTCAGATTTACACCAATGGTAACAGTTATTCCATTGCCGGAGAAAGCCAGGTGGTTTACACCACTATGGGCAATGCTATCTCAAGCACGAATAGTACAGGACTTTTTGTTGGCATTGTAGGGGATGCAAATAATCACTCCGTTTATGACTATGCAGTTGTGCTTGTGGGCAATTATCATCATTTTAACTCCATCGAAGCAAGTAAAGCCAAGCCCTATACGGTGACTTCTATTGACCTTGATGGCGACAACGAGCCCGACTACTCCTATATGCTGCGTTTCAACGGTCGTACTGAATGTCATCCTGTAAGAACCGACTTCATCAATATCCCTGGCCTCGGTATGGCTCAGAAGTCCACCGGCGGCACAGGCTCGTACAACTTTGGTATCATGATTCCCAAAGGATGGTTCGAGGGTACCAACACCTCGCTCTTCCGGTTCACCCAGTTCGAGTATGAGCATTCGGCCAGAAGCGAGACTGACGCTCTAATCCTGCAGGGCGGCGTTATGGAGCAATGGGTAAGCTACAACCAAAAAGGCAGATCAAACAAGATACCATACATCCATGTGGGAGGCAACGTGTGGTTCAAGGAGTTCCACACAGGCTGTCACCAAGATAAGAACCAAACAAGTGGAAGTAATAGATTCCAGCCCACAAAACACTCGCCCATATCGGTTACCGGCGGCGATTTTGATGAGTTCTACCTCACAGGACTGTATGTAGCCAATGCCAATCTCGACAACTATGCAGACAATGCCGAGTGCTACATCAACGGCGGCCGCTTCGGCACCGTCTGTGGTGCCGCCATGGAGGGCATAGGTAAAGCTAATGGTGCCGACAATACAGGCAACATCAGCTGGCTCATCCAGAATGCCGACATCCGCGAGTTCTATGCCGGCGGTCTCAACGCAGCAAAGCCTGTGACAGGCAACCTCACAACCACCATCATCGACAGCCATGTAGATATCTTCTGCGGCGGCCCCAAATTCGGCGACATGAGCGCTAATAAGACCGTCACCACCACTGCCACAGGATGCACCATCGGCACCTTCTTCGGTGCCGGCTACGGCGGAAACTCTTACAGCCGCTATGCGCCTAGCAACCAAAATAATGTGACCAATATCGACTGGAACACATGGGTTTCGGGGCAATACACACAAGCCTACAACGGAACCTACGGCGGCGTTTCCACCCAGTTCAACTACCAGTTCCTGCCCATGTCAGACAATAAGACCAATGTGGCACGTATCTTCGTGGAGTTTGTCAAGTTCTCGCTGGCCACCACTCACGGTGTCACCTCAAACTTGAAACACTGCACCGTCACCGACAACTTCTACGGCGGTGGTAGCCTCGGCAAGGTTGAAGGCAACGTTACCTCCATCCTCGACTCCTGCACCGTGCAGGGCAATGTATTCGGTGCCGGCTTCTCAGCTTCGCTGCCCAACGTAGAGGCCGACAGCATCGGCTTCCATATCGAGCCTTACTACTATGATGAACTCGGTACCTACACCACCGCCGCCAAAGGCCCAACCACCATCTACACTTGGGCACACGGCAATTCCATCAGCATTGACAAGACTAATCACATACTCTATACCACCGAGGACCTCACCACTCTCGGTAATGTAAAGGGAAATGTAAACCTAACCATAAAGGGCAATAGTGTGATAGGAACCCAGGGAGTTGCCAGTACAGGCAGTGTCTATGGCGGAGGAGATGAGAGTGCCGTTACGGGAGCAAGCAGCAAAATCACCGTCACACTACAAGGTGACACCCAAGTGATGGGCAATGTCTTTGGAGGAGGTAACGAGGGACTTGTTGAAGGAAGTACAGAAGTGAATATAGAATAACAGAACTAATGCAGTATAGAGCAAGACATAACAACGTAACTGAAAAAGCCATGCAGCAGCAGGCCGCAAGGTGCATAAAAGCCGGTGCAAATGTAGCACAGGCCAATATTTTTAGTTATTTTTGTATGTTTATGACTTTTGGAAACACCATAACAAAAAACTGCAGAAATGAGAAGAAGTAACCATATGCCACTCTATATAAAACATATAATATCAAAAATAGGTACGGCCACAAACAAACTCCGCCGCTCCCTCACCCTTCTGCTCCTGACGATGACACTAGGAGCTGGTACAGCATGGGGACAAGTAGAGATTACGACAGATGATAATGAAAATGGTGTTATTGATGACAATGAGAAGAAACTGTATCTGATTCAGACCAATGCGTTCCAGAGTTTCTATATTGCGCCCCAAGCCAATAATACAATTACAACCAATAATATACTTGGTGATTATATGCTGTGGTATTTTCTGGATGCAGGAACAGATAATGGCACTCAATATTACTATATCGTTAGTTATACTGAGAATAAATACATTTCTCATGGTGGTGGTGCTGCTAACAACAATACTCAGAGAGGTGTTACGTTGGTTGAGAAAAATGCAGATAACGAAACGAGATGTATGTTTTCCATCGAAGAAAACAACACTAATGGCACAACAGGCTTTTATAATATTAATGCTAAAGGGAAGCCAACCTATTATGGTTTGAACAAGCGAGGTGCTAGTGAGACCAATAACAATCCCATTATGGTGACGAATACCACGTATATTAATGATATTAATTCCAAATGGAAGTTTATTCCCTATAACGGAACCTTTACCTGGCCGACTCCTCCTTTTACGATTTATACTGATTTGGACGAGCATTATTACGAAATTCATAATATCCAAAAGGATACATATTTTGCCTCAACAAACGATACGCCAGACAAGGTAACCTTTACAAACCAGGCAACCAACCGCAGGGCGTGGTATTTCAAAGAGGCTTCAACCGATTCTTGGTATCAGTACTATTACATTATTAATCCGTCAACAGGTGGCAAATACATGTATTATAACGGCACTGATAACAATACCAGTAACCAAACTGGTACGGTCTTTATAAAAGAATATGATTCAAATGACGAAGACCGTTATCAGTTTGTTGTGGTTCAAGCAGCAAGAGGAGACGGAAATAACCGTGTTGAGTGTTATGCTATCATACCTAAGCTACTCATAGATAATTTATGGACAAGTAATAGCCTCGGTCTTGCTCAGGGGAGCATTACCAATGGTGTCAATATGGGTATCATAAGTAGCAGAGGACAAGACAATGGTGCCCATTGGGAATTTGTTCCTACAGTTTTTACCAAAGTGTGTGACCATCCTGTTATTTCCTTCTCCAATACAACAGGAAAAGCAACCATAACGACAACAACCTCATGGTCATCCATCCATTATACCACAGACGGGACAACAACCCCTTCATCCACCATTGGTACATTGTATGGAGAACCATTTAGTTTGACTGAGCAAACCACTATCAAGGCCATTGTTACCAAAGAAGATTATACTGATTCAGAGGTGACAACAGCAACTATCTACAAAGTTGCAACACCCACTATTCAGGACAATGGTTCCCATGCTATCTCCATCACTTCTGCAACAGCGGCAGCAAACATCTACTACACTATTGACGGATCTGACCCCACAACCTCGTCAACACCATATTCAGGCCCGTCAGCAGACTTTTCGGATCAAAACATTAGAGCGATAGCAGTTAAGGATGGAATGATAAATTCTGACATAGGTGAAGGTTGTATAAGCATAAAGTGTGCCACACCAGTTATTAGTTTCAACAACGTCACTTCGATGGTTACTATTACTTGTGCCACCGAAGGTAGCACTATACACTACACTACTACCGGCAGTGATCCAACCGCTTCGAGCACAGCATATGGCGAGGCGTTCTCCGTCGCCAGCTCCACTACGGTGAAGGCCATCGCTACCCATGCGACTAAAGATCCTTCCTCTGTGGCCGAGTTAACCATCTCTCAAGTGGCTACACCAACTATCCAGGACAATGGCAGCAATGCTATCTCCATTACAACGGAAACAGTTGGTGCTACTATTTACTACACTACTGACGGCAGCACCCCTACCACCTCGAGTCTTCTTTACAGTACTCCCTTGAAGGATAACGTCAGCGGTGTCACCATTAAAGCTATCGCAGTCAAGGAGGGTATGATTTCTTCTGCCATGGGCAGTGGCTCTGTAACTCTGCAATGTGAAGTTCCTGTAATCACAAGAGACGGCTTTACATTTACCCTGTCATGCAGCATGCCAACAGACGCCAACATCTATTATTCTTTAGGGAGTGGTCCCGAAGTGGAATATACAGGAACGCCCATTCCCTTTACCGCTGACCAACTTCCGCTTACAGTAACGGCTGTGGCCAAGCATAGCGGCTATAATGATTCCGATCCTGCAATTATTTCACTCACTAAGGGAGACGGAACTTCTTCAAGCCCTTATTTAATATACGGTGATTCGGACTTCTCGGATTTTGTGAGTGACGTAAACAATGGCACAACATCCTCTGCTTATTACAAACTGTGCACAAATGTATCAGCCAGCGAAATCAGTGCAATCACTACAGTTTTTACCGGCTCATTTGATGGTAATTCATACATCATCACTGGACTTACTCATCCGCTCTTCAATACCGTGGATGGCGGTGTAGTGAAAAATGTCACCCTTAAGAATGTCAGGATCGATAGTGACCTTGACACAATTGGCGCTATTGTCTGCATCGCTAAAGGCTACAGTCGCATTTACAATTGCGGTATCCTACCTGACAATTCCGGCTTCCCTAATGGCACTCATCCATCTGTCGCCACCGGAGGCAAATGTGCCGGTGGGATAGTGGGCAGTCTGCGCGATGATTCACGTGTAATCAACTGTTATAGCTACGCTGATGTCAGTGCAGATAACACAGCATCAGGAATTGTAGGCCGTAACGCATATGCCAGCACTGCGGCCGTTACAGATGACAAATACGCTAACCTCCGCACGGCTGTGGTCAATTGTATGTTCTATGGTAATATTACAGGCGGCACAAACCAGTATGGAGTCTATGGCGGCTCTTTGATAACCAATGCTACCGCAACAGGCATCAGCAGCTACAACTACTACAGAAGCGGCACAACCTTCACTACCGCATCAGGTGAGCCGACAGCATACAACTGCTCTTTCCCTGCCGAGGAACGTTATCTAACCCAGGTAGAGTTCCACCGCAGCGTACTTAACAGCAACCGAGAACTCTGCGGTTGGTGGGTTGGCTCCGACGTAGCCCCCAGCACAATGACGACAGCACAAGTGCAAGCCGTCCCTAAAGATCCCTCTATCATGTATAAATGGGTTGTTGACCGCAGTCTCGCCCCTTACCCGATACTGAAACCTTTTGGTAAATATGCTTCTGTCATTAACAATCCTGGTAATCAAACGGGCCAGACACTCTCTGTGACAGTTAAGTCAGGTGACGGCTCATCTGCCGCAGACAAGACCCTCACCATTCCCATTACCAATATGGATCCCGAGAACTATGACTATGGCTATTATAAGATCCAGTTGCCTTATTTCAACACTGTATTCGGAAACCCAGATGGTGATACATGGCAGGAAAAGTATGCCGGCAACTACACCACCCAAGTGGTGACAGGTTGGAAAGTTACCGCTGTGAACAAAAAGGGTGAAAATAGTTTCGTGGCTCATTGGCAGGATGGCTATAACTTTGCAGACCGTAAATGTACGGATAAAGACCTATACAGCGAGAGCGGTCGAGTATTTGCTCAAGGCGGCTACTATTATGTTCCTGACGGTGTCACAGCAATTACCATCGAGGCATACTGGGGCAAAGCCATCTATGTCAGAAACGATGAAGGCTACTACGACCGTGTAAATATAACCTCAGGTATAGCTAATGGTAATATCGGGGCTGCTTTTGCCCCCGCTGGTACCCGAGACAACAATGTCAACGGCGCTACCATTCAGACTACGTCGATAAAAGGAACGCTTATCAACAGCAACATCGACGCTAAAAAAACCGTCTATGACTATGCTCTCGTGCTGGTGGGCAATGTGCAGGAATCGGTGGGTCAGAAAGATGTCACACATGCTACCCAAGATACGCGAGGTTTCACTATTATGAGCGTAGATCTTGACTTTGATGAGGAGCCCGACTATTGTCTTGAATGGCAACTCGGCTATCAAACGAAACGTCAGATAATCGCCCCCATACGCTTTGATTTCCTACCTGTGGTAGAACTGGGTATCGCGGGTAAGACAAATGGCTCCCAGTATTTCGCATCTCTTGGATGCTACCGTTCCAAAGGACATTTTGAGGTTACTGAGACCTCTTTTATCCGCTTCGGACAGTTTGAGTTTGAACTTGGTACCCGAGACGATGGACCTATAATTCTCAATGGCGGTATATATGACCAATACAGTCGTGGTCGTAATGGTGAAACCAATCAACATATCAACTACGTTATCCTTGGTGCCCATGTCGTTATGCCGTCATTCACCCCAGGAGCTCACGTCAATAGCGCAGCCAAGTACCAGACGCGCCACTGTGCCGTCAACGTGCTTGGAGGTAACTTCAACAGTTTCTATCTCACTGGCGGTTACAATGAGGGTATCGAACCTTACGACGATAACCCCCACTGTTATATCGATGGTGGTCACTTTGGCACTATAGCCGCAGCCTACAAGGAGGGTATCGCAGGCAATGTTACCTGGCGTATCAACCATGCTCTTATTGACGAGTTCTACGGTGGCGGCGTCATGTCCCAAGCAGATGGTACTACTTACAAGATTGTAAAAGGTAACATTGATGTGGTCATTGACAACAGCACCGTAGGCAAATACTGTGGCGGTCCCAAGTTTGGCGACATGGTATCTGGCAAGACCGTTACCACCAGTGCCACTGGTACCACCTTTAACCAATATTTCGGTGCAGGCAACGGCGGCACCAACTATGTGCAGTATAACAGCACTGATGACATGGGTGCACCAGTCAGTGATTGGTCAACCACTATAAACAACAACTATCACCCAGGTAAATACCGCGATGCTGCTCAAGGCTATGAAGCCGACTATGACATTGAGGTAATCAATACCTCTACCGGTGACTATACTGATGGAAGAGTCGTCAACCGCAGTTACTACTATTCTGCCCAATTTGCCACCACCAACACCGGCAGCGTCACCAGTACGTTGACCAACTGTACCATCAACACCAATTTCTATGGTGGTGGTTTTCTTGGTGGTGTCACAGGCAACGTCACCTCCACGCTTAACAACTGTGTAGTCAAAGGTTCTGTCTTTGGAGCCGGATACTCGGCTTCAGCAGGTACTGTTTCTATCAGCAATAAGGATAAGGTTCCACCTATGGGCAATACTTCAACTGGTATTTTCAAGCCTCAGTCAGGCGGCACATCTACCACCTATTACTGGACTCATGATAAAGGCAGCACTACTTCACCTATTACGGCTGCTACCGCAACAGACCCAGCATATTTCTACACAGAAATACCCTTGGACAACCTTGGTGCCGTTAGCGGTGCAGTAACCCTCACCATTACGGGAAATAGCAAAATAGGCACTCAAGTTGAAAATAACCTGGTTGAGGGAACAGGCAACGTCTATGGCGGCGGCGACATGAGTGCTGTCAGCAACCTAACCAGCCCCACCAATGCATCTACCACAGTAAACTTGAAAGGTAACGCTGAAGTGCTTGGTAACGTATTTGGGGGAGGAAATCATGGTATAATTAGTGGTAACACTACAGTGAACATTGAGGACTAATATAAAAAGGAAGAATACAACTGATGAAATATATACGACTTATGAGTACTAGATATAGATTGACCATTACATTATTACTGGCAGCTCTGCTGACGGGCGGTAGCGCTCAGGCGGGGGTTACAGTTCATGGCTCTGTGTTTGGCGGTGGAAATGAGGCCAGCGTAAACATTAACACATCTGTAAACATCAGTGCAGGCACTGTTGAAGGTAATGTCTATGGCGGTGGCAACCTGGGTGATGTAGGTACACATGACAACCAGTCTCCTGCCTCTACCGGTAATTATATCTGGAAAGATCAAGATGGTAACACCATTGACGCTAACACTGCCGAAAACAAGATGACAGGTGTATGTAATGTCACTATCTCTGGAGGTACAATAGGTCTTGCAAGTACAGAGAAGCCCAAAGAACATGGTAATGTATTTGGAGGCGGCAAAGGTTCTGCAACCACATTCGAGTGTGAGAAAGGCATGGTGTATAACACGAATGTCAGCATAAACACTTCCGCGAGTGTGAAAGGTAATGTCTATGGTGGCGGTGAGGTGAGCCGCGTGGAAAATAATACCGAGGTGACAATAGGAACCGCGTCAGAATCATCAGAAACACATGCCATTATTGAAGGTAGCGTGTTCGGTGCTGGTGCCGGTATTAACACGCATGGATACTCAGCT
>Ga0265298_10009293_pt1 | contig 11713 bp, 8 predicted proteins | sample AusTroGonzalo_MG_3_FD_193486 | JGI IMG/M metagenome (GOLD analysis project Ga0265298, IMG submission 193486) | Bovine rumen microbial communities from tropical cattle in Woodstock, Queensland, Australia - Gonzalo_01 | ecosystem: Host-associated > Mammals > Digestive system > Stomach > Rumen ...
GTAAAGCATGCCCTTGTGCTCCACGAAGACCTGATTGGGACCGTTGACCATGATCTCGCTGATGTCGTCGCGGGAAATGAGGTATTCCAGCGGTCCCAGGCCGATGGCCTCCTGGATCAGCTCCTTTTCGATGATTTCGACGGGAAGGTCTTCGGGCAGCTTTATGTTGATGGCCGAGAGGATCTCGCGGATCATGCGCTTGGCCTGTTCGGCCAGCTCGTTTTCGGAAATTCCCGACAGAGCCATCTTCTTGAGGTTCATGCGGGCGAGCAGTTCCCTGTGGGCCTGACGCTTGATCTCCTGAACGAGGGGCCGCAGCCGGTTCGGAACGCCGGAGACGTTGAGCACCGGGATCTCGCCCTTGTCGGCCGCAAGAAAATCGTCCGCTGCCGCCGATTGCGTCGTTTTATTCTGCGGACGGGATGCCGATGCCGCCGCCTGCGGGGCGGCATTGCCGACGGTGATCTCCACGTTTCTGCCCAGCCGGAGGACGGTACCGGACGCGATCGGAGTTATCTGGTTGGCAAAAAGCGGCTCCGTACTGCCGTTGACGAAGGTGCCGTTGCTGCTGCCCAGATCCATGACGGTGATGGCATTGTCCGACACGATCAGCTGGGCATGCCGTCCGGAGATGTCCGGCGAATCGAGAGGGATATGGCAGTTTTTTCCGGCGCCGATGAGATAGGCTCCGTTGGGAAGACTGCCCTGCACCGGAGCTTTTCCGGTCTGGCGGATGGTGATCTGAATCACTTCATTCTCCTGTTGCGGCGTTCCTCACGGCGCTTGTTGTAACTGGGGATCTCTTTTTCGAGCAGTTTGAAGTTGACGCTGCGTTTCTCGATGTCGCGGGCGATCCGGGTATCCTCGAAATTGCGCAGCGAGAGGGTTATCTTGCCCTTCTGCGAGGCGAAAATGAGCATTTCCACTTCGTCGGGCATCAGCTGCAGCGTGACGGTGCCGTAAGTCCGGGGCGCGTTCTGTTCCGCGGCCGCGGCGGACTGCCAGCGGCTGCCCACGGCAAGGACCTTCACGTCCTGCAGAATGGTCAGCGTGACCGTATCGAGCGCGCTGTCGCCCCGCACGTCGGGAAAACGAAAGGTGCCGATGACATCCACGTTGTCGTTGGGCTGAATGAGGTTGTTGACCGACGAAACGGGATCGACGGGGATGGAGACCGCCCGCCAGCCGTCCTGTACGATGCCGCTGAAACCGTTGCGCCGCGATCCGAACTTGATGTCGGTGGTCTGGAGGATCTGCCCCCGGTTGATGGAGGTGTCGAGTTTGTGGTTGACCACCTTGTACAGCTGCGACCAGGGAATCTCCCGGCTGTTGGCCATGGCTTCGCGGCGGCGTCTGACCGTGTACCGGGCCACGTCCTTTTCGGTCAGGGTCTCGCCCTCGACCATGTTGCGGGTCACCTGAATGAGAATCGCGGTTTCCGAGTCCCCCGCGATGCGTCTTTTTTCCGCTTCGATCTGCTGATAGGTCAGCACGAAGGCCAGCAGGCCGAAGATGACGGCCAGCAGGAGCAGCATTCTCTGTCGCATTGTTGCTTTTCTCCTTACTCAAAAGATTGGACTTCGACGGCGTCGAGCGAGAGTGCCTTGGCGTCTTCTTCGTAGATGAGGCCCTGAGCCAGAAGTTCCTCGAGGGAACGGCGCATGGTTATCATGCCGTCCTTGAAGCCGGTCTCCATGACCGAAGTGAGCTGACTGGTCTTGCCGTCGCGGATCAGCGCCTGAACCGGCGGCGTGCCGATGAGGATCTCGAAGGCCGCCACCCGGCCCTCGGTATCGGCCCGCATCAGGAGCCGCTGCGAGATGATGCCTATCACACAGCTTGAAAGCTGGAGCCTGATCTGGTTCTGCTGCTCCGAGGGGAAGGTGTCGATGATGCGGTCGATGGTCTGGGCGGCGCTGTTGGTGTGCAGCGTGGCCATGACCAGGTGACCGGTTTCCGCGGCGGTGAGGGCGGCGGAGATGGTCTCCGGGTCGCGCATTTCGCCCACCAGAATCACGTCCGGATCCTGACGCAGGGCGGATTTGAGCGCCCGGGAGAAACTCATGGTGTCCGCATTGAGTTCCCGCTGCTGAATCAGGCTCTTCTTGTTTTTGTGCACGTACTCGATGGGGTCCTCGATGGTGATGATGTGCTCGGCCCGGCTGCTGTTGATGCGGTCGATCAGACTGGCAAGGGTGGTGGATTTACCGCTTCCGGTGGGTCCGGTGACGAGGATCAGTCCCTGCTTTTTCTCGCAGAGATTGACGATCGGCTCCGGCAGATTCAGAGATTCCGGCGAGGGGATGTCGGTCGTGATGACGCGGGCGACGATCCCGACGTACCCCCGCTGGTAGTAGGCGTTGACACGGAAACGGCTCACTTCCCTCTCGCCGTTTTCATCGATTTTCCCCTGGACGGTGAGGGCCAGATCGAGTTCCTTGCTTGCCTCGAAGGCGATCTTCTGCTGCGGCGTGAGCATACCGAAGAGGAGACGGCGGGTATCCTGAGGCTTGAGTTTCGGCAGTCCAAGCGAGCGCAGTTCGCCGTGAACGCGCATCATGGGGTGGGCGTTGACCGAGACGTGAAGATCGGAGGCTCCGAGTTTGATGGCCGACCGCAGGAGTTTCGGCAGATCCACCACGTCTCCCTCCGCGGCGTCGTCGGGGGTACCGTACTGTTTTTCGTTGCTCACGGTGTCCATGCCTTTGATGAGCAGCTCAAGTTCGTCCGGCGTGTCGCTGAAACCGAGGGCCCGGACGGCGTCGAGGTAGCCGTCGCGGACCAGATAGAAAAGAGCCCGATTGAAACAGACCGTGCCGTTGGCGGAAGCGCGGCTCAGCGTCTCCCCGATGGCGGAGAAATCCTGTTCCGAGACGAGTTTTCTCACGGCGTTCGTGCAGCGGAGCAGTTCCACGGCGGCGACCTGTCCCGCGCCGTCCTGCCGGGGCACGAGGCGCTGGGCCGTTACCGCCGTCAGTACGCGCCCGAGATCGGAGGAGACCTGCGCCTGCTCTTCTTCGGGGAACAGCCGGATCAGCCGCGTAATCGTCGAAACGACATCGGGAGAGACCATGACGGCGATGACCAGCTGTCCGTTGAGCGCCGCCCCGATGGCCGCCCGGACGGAATCCCGGTCCGGCAGATCGCCGACGGCGATGACATCGGCGCTTTCATGCCGGGCGCTGCGGATGGCTTCGGCGAAATTCCCTTCCTCCACCTTCCGCTGGGTGACGACGCCGGTCTGATCCGGAAAGATGAACTCGATGGGGTTTTCCAGTGTGATGACGTGCCGGTTTTCGGTCATGTTGATCTGATTGATCAGCGCGCCCAGAGTGGTGGATTTGCCGCACCGGCTTGTGCCCGAAACGATGACGAGACCGTGCTTCTGTGCACAGACTTCTCCCAGCACCTGAGGCAGTCCGAGGGATTCGATGTAAAGATCGCTCCCCGAAGGGATCGGGCGGGCGGCGAAACCCGGACCGCCGGAGGTCTGAAAAAAGTTCACCCGAAACCTTTCGCCCGAGGCCAGGGAAAATGCCGATTCCACGCTTCCCGTCCGCTGATAGCGCGCCTCGTCTTCGCCAGTGATGACGCCGGTGCGGAAACTGTCGATGTCCGCAGCGGCAGCAGGTTGTTCCCCGCTGACGGTCAGCTCGCCGCTCATGCGGAAAGAAGGGGCCTTGCCCGAAGTGATGAAAAGGTCGGACACTCCGCTGGTGGACGAGTAAATCAGAAGTTCCTGAATGGTCATGTTTCTTTCTCCTTGACGTCTGTTGTCTTTTCTCCGGTAGAAGAATTTTTGGGCTTCTGTGCCGCAGAGGGCAGCGGCCTGATGCGCGACATCAGGCGGCTTCTGCGGGCGGAAGCCGGGATCCGCTGAAAGGTCAGATGATCTATCACCCGGGTGAGCGTCTGCACCCGGTCAACGGCCTTTTCGGCAAAGGCGGAATCCTTGGCGACAGCCGGGTGCAGAGGCGAAATACAGAGCAGATATCCGACAAGGCCTGAGACGACGTAGCCCGAAAGAAATCCCAGAACGGGGACCAGAAGATTTTTCCCGCCCGGCAGATGATAGCCCCCTTCGCCGTGTGGGGAGAGTTCCGTGGCGATCCTGAGCAGAACGGCACAGCACAGAAACGCCGCGCCGCCGATGGAGACCGCCGGCGCCCACGGGGCAAACTCCCCCGTCAGCAGCGGTCGGACCGTCTGATGCAGATAACTTGTCCACAGCGAAAAGTAGACCGAGACCGAGAGGACTGCAAAAAAACGCCAGTTCTGGAAAAACGGCGAACTCAGCGCCATGAGTGCGAACAGCAGGGGGATGCCGATGAAAACGATAAGTCCCGTCATGCTTCGCCTCCGTCGAGAGAAAGGGTTATCCGGTCGATCTCGTCCGGAGAGGTGATACCCTGTGCGGCCAGACCGGCGCCGTGAAGCAGCAGACTGCCCGAAACGCCTTTCGCATGGGCAAACTGTCTGATCTTCGACAACGAAACGTCATCCTGTTCCAGCTCTTCCCTGAGTTCACTGTCGATGGTGAGCATTTCGAAACAGGCGATACGTCCCTTGTACCCCGTGCCGTTGCACTCGGGACAGCCGACGGCCCGGAAGAGACCGGAGGGAACGATATTGTTTTCGGCGAAGATCCGACGCCATTTTTCGGGAATTTCCGCCAGGGGCTGCCGGCATTTTTCACACAGTCTTCTGGCCATGCGCTGATTGATGATGATCCTGATCGTTGCGGCCAGACTGCGCAGCGGGACTCCGAGTCCGGTCAGGCGGTCGAAGGTGTCCACCGCGTCATTGGCATGGATGGTGGAGAGGATCAGGTGTCCGGTCTGCGCCGCGTGAACGGCGATCTGCGCCGTTTCCTCGTCGCGGATCTCTCCGAGACAGATGACGTCGGGATTCTGCCGCAGGGCGTTGCGCAGAAGACTTGCGAAGGTGATCCCCGCGGCGGTGTTGACCTCCATCTGGCTCATGTTGGGAATGACGCGTTCCACGGGGTCTTCGATGGAGATGACGTTTTTGAGCGAAAAATCGATATTTTCGACCAGTGCGTACAGCGTGGTGGTCTTGCCGCTGCCCGTGCCGCCGCACATCAGGATCATCCCCGAAGAGAGCGAAATGGAGCGCTTCAGCAGCTGGAGCTGTTTGCCGTTGAAGCCGATCTCGTCGAGCGTCCGGGGAGCCGATTCCGCACCCAGCAGACGGACGGTGAGCTTCTCCCCGCCGGCGGCTCCCGCGGAAGCGACGCGGAATGACACCGGTCTTCCCGATATCTGCGCCGAAAAGGCCCCGTCCTGCGGACGGCGCTTTTCCGCGATGTTCATTCCCGCGGCGACTTTGACGGCGCTGACGACATTTTCGCCGAGTCCGGAGGACAGAGGGGCTTTCTGAACGAGACTTCCGTCGATCCGGAAACGCAGAGCGGTGCTGCCGTCCGGCGCCGGGTCGAAAAAAACGTCGCTGGCCCGCTTGTTCGCGGCTTCCAGAAAAATGTCCTTGAGGGTATCGATGGCCGGGTTGTTGCAGTCGTCTCCGTACAGCGGGTTGCCGCGGGCGTCGAGAATCGTGACGCCGGCGTATTTGACATGGCGTCTGGCTTTCTCGAAAGCGCCCCGCAGATGGACCTCCCAGAAATTCCTTCCGGCCGCGAAGAGCAGAAAAAGGGGACCGAAAAAGAGGATCAGCCACTCTGTGTTGTGTTTCCCGTCATCCTTGTTCGTTTTACGCCACTTCGCAGGTGAAGTGTTGACTTTGTCCAGCATGCGGATGCCGCACAACAGCCATACCAGCAAAAAAATGAGTGTGACGGGATTGTACTCCAAAGCGCTCAACCCTCGTCCGGCTTACTTTTTCGGTTGGGCCGGAACGAAAAAGATGGTTCCCTTCGGCACGGTATCTCCGGCAAAATTGTCGTTGAGACTGCGCAGTCTGCTCTCGGTGGTGTTGTATTTGGCCGCAAGAGCCTTGATGGAGATATCTTCGGGAACATCCAGCAGATCCGTCTCATTTTTGGCCTCGTCAGCGGCATTCTTGGCCTCGGGCATATTCCTTTCGAGGTCATCGGCAAGTTTATCCGACTTTTTCACATCGCTTCCGGGAGCAGCGGCCGGTACGGCGTCAGTCGCCTCAGCCGGAGCCGGCGCGGCAGCCTTCTTCGCCGTGGGTCTGGCAGCGGCGGAAACCGTGCTTTCCGCGCCGGGGATCACCAGCTGCTGACCGACCTTGAGTTTGCGGCTGGATTCGACCGTCAGATTGTTGGCCTTGAGCAGATCGGCCAGTTTGACCTTGTTGCGGCGGGCGATGCGCTCCGGAAAATCTCCGGGCTGGACCACGTAGACGCCGCCTTTGGCCGGTGCGGCGGAAGCTCCGGTCCTGCCATTTTTGACGGTCTTGCCGCCTTTGGCCGGCGCGGCGGAAGTCCGGGCGGCCTTGCCCCCGGCGGGAATGACGAGCTTGCGGCCTACGTACAATTTTCTGGCATCCTTTTCAGTCATGTTGTTGGCATCGAGCAGAGCCTTGACCGACACGTTGAAACGGCGGGCGATCTTGCCGGGATTGTCTCCGACTTTCACGACGTAAGTGCCCTTCTCACCGCCCTTGCCGGCGGAACCTCTGCGGGAAGTGCTCCTGCCGTCGGAGACGAGTCCCACGGGATAATCTTTTTTCTCCATCGGCGCGAAAGCCGGTTTGGCCGACGCCTGCGTCTGAGCGGGAGCGGCAGGAGCGGCGGCGGGAACCGCGGCGGGGGCGGGAGCAGGGGCAACATCCGGTCCCGGCTGAGGAACGGACTGCATGGGCTGCGGAGAAGTCATATCGTCCATCCGGCGGGTCCGGGAGACATCCGCACCGTCCCTGAGAGGCGCGTATTTGCGATCATCCATTACCTCGCTTTTGCACCCTGCCAGAACCGCCAGACCGGCAAACGCCAGAAAAACACCGCTCTTTTTCATTTTCACACTCCCGCCCTTTTCGATTGTAACGTTGAAACAAACTTATTGTCTGTGTTGTGAATACTGAATATAATATACGGAAGAAACAGCGAATTTCAAGAGCCAATTTCAAAAGTCCTGAAAATTCCTTGAAAGTTCCTTCCGCGGAGGGGATCTCCCTCCTACGCGGGGCGGCGGGTACGATGGGGACGGCGGGGACGGTCCGAACCTTTGCCGACGGGTTTTGCACCGGGAACTTCAGGCGGAAGTTCAAGCATCTTCTCGGAGGGCAGCTGACTTGAGAACGTGACGCCCAGCAGTTCCTCGATGGCGGGCAGGTAGTATGCGCCGTATTCGCAGAGGAAACTGATGGATTTTCCCGTCTTTCCGGCCCGGCCCGTGCGGCCGATGCGGTGGATGTAGTCCTCGGCCCGTTCCGGCAGATCGTAGTTGACGACGATGGAGACATCGTCCACGTGGATGCCGCGGGCGGCCACGTCGGTGGCGATGACGATCTTCTCCTCGCCGGTGCGGAATCTCTCGAGGATCTTCATACGCTTCTCCTGCGGGATGTCGCCGGAGAGGACGGGAATGCGCCAGCCGTAGCGCTCCAGGTCCTGCTGGAGGCGCAGATTCACGTCTTTGCGGTTGCCGAAAATGATCATGCGCTCGAAGGTCTCGGTGCGGAAGATGTAGAGCAGCAGGGCCAGTTTCTCTTCACGCAGAACGGAGTAGAAGGTCTGCTCGATGTTGTCGCTCACCAGCTGTTCGGGTTCGCTCTCGACCACGAAAGGATCGGCGAGCCAGCCCGAAGAGAGGCGCAGGATCTCTTCGCTCAGCGTGGCGCTGAAGAGCATGGTCTGGCGCTCACCGCGTTTCGGGAGCTGCGACACGATGCGTTTGACGTCGGGAATAAAGCCCATGTCCAGCATGCGGTCGGCCTCGTCGACGATCAGTATCTCGACGCGAGAGAGGTCGAGGAAACGGCTCCTCGAGTAGTCGATGACCCGCCCGGGAGTGCCGATCAGAAGATCGATAGCGGCGTCGAGAGACTTCTGCTGTTTGGCGTGATCCATGCCGCCGAAGACGACGAGGCTGGTGAGGCCCGTGAAAGCGCCCAGTTGAAGAGCGTCCTTATGGATCTGTATGGCCAGTTCACGGGTAGGGGCGAGGATGAGGACCCGGGGCGCGCCCTTTTTGCGCTCGGGCAGAGGATTTTTGAGAAGCTTGTCGAAGACAGCCAGCAGGAACGCGGCGGTCTTTCCCGTTCCGGTCTGGGCCTTTCCGGCCAGATCCCGGCCCTTGAGAAGCTCCGGCAGGGCCAGCGCCTGAATGGGCGAACAGTATTTGAAGCCCGCCGCCTGGACCCCGAAAAGCACCTCGCGGTGCAGATCAAAGTCCCCGAAACGCATCTTGCCCTCGCAGGGCGGAACCTCCTCGAGCACTTCCGGATGGGGGATGTTCACGTGCTCCTCCGCGACCGGGGCGGACGCGGACCGTTCCCCTCTTTCCTTCTTCGGCTTGGCTGCCGGTCTTCTTTCGGGCTTTTTTTCGGTTCTCTCTCCCGCAGGGCGGGAAGAGACGTGTTCTTTTTTCTGTCCCCCGCGCTTCTTTTTCTTTCCGGATGCGGGAGCGGTCTTTTTCACTTTCTCATCTCCGCCGAAAAACAGGGCCGAGAGTTTCTTCAGGATTCCCACGATGATTTCAACTTTCCATTTTTGCGACTGTTTCACGCAGAAACGCGGCAAACTCGTCCCGGAATTCGGGGCGGCGCAGACCGAACTCGACTGTTCCCTTCAAAAAACCGGTCTTGCTGCCGATATCGAAACGTCTGCCCTGAACCCTCCAGCCGTACATGGAGCCGGTGTCGAGAAGTTTCTGCATGGCGTCAGTCAACTGCACTTCATTGTTTTTGCCCCGTCCGGTACGGGCGAGGGCATCGAAAATCTCCGGCGTGAAAACATACCGCGCCGCAAAAGCCAGCCGGCTGGGCGCCGACTCCGGAGAGGGCTTTTCCACCATGCGGTCGATCTTGAAGACGCCGGGCTCCACCTCGCGTCCGTCGGCGATGCCGTACTTGGAGACGCGCTCGAGAGGGACCTCCTCCAGCGCCACGACGGGGCAGCGGGTCCGGTCGAAGACATCGGTCAGCTGGCCGATGACGGGACGGTCCGTGTCGGAACGCATGACGGTGTCGCCCAGAAGCACGGCAAAGGGTTCGTTCCCGACAAAACTTGCGGCCTGAGCCACGGCGTCGCCGAGACCGTTGAGTTCCTGCTGGTAGACGTAGTGGATCTTCGCCAGATGCGAAACGCTCCGGACTTCGGCAAGAAAGTCCGTTTTTCCCCGTTCCTCCAGCCGCCTCTCCAATTCGGGCACGGGGTTGAAATGGCGGATGATCGGCTCCTTGTCGGAACTTATCACCAGCAGGATGTCGGTGATCCCCGATGCGGCGGCCTCTTCCACCACGTACTGGATGACCGGCTTGTCCACGAGAGGGATCAGCTCCTTGGGCACCGATTTGGTGAAGGGCAGAAAGCGTGTTCCGAATCCGGCGGCGGGAATCACCGCCTTTTTCACCGCGGCGCTCATTTCACCTCTCCTTCGCGGACGATATCTGGCCTGAGCAGATCGATGTGGGCCTTTTTGAACTGCCGGCGCAGGGCTTCGAACATGTCGTCGTCCTTGTACGTGCCGATGATGGCGCCGCCGGAGCCGGTGAACTTGGCCGAAGCGCCGCAGGAACGGGCGATCTCCACCATGCGTCGGTTCTTGGCGCTGACCGATCCGGCGCAGACCTCGCAGCGCAGGTCGAAGTTGCGGTCTAGCAGGACCGGGATGCTGTCGAAGTCCTTTTTTTCGAGGGCGTTCTTCACCTTTTCCGTCAGTTCCGCCCACTCCCGCATGGCGGCGACCACCCGGGGCACGCCGGACTCGTAATCGTCGCGCAGGCGGCTGTGAAGTATCTCGGAGCCCTCGGCAAGATCGGTGCGGTAGGCAACGTAAAGACGCAGTTCGTCAGGAATCGTGATGGGCTTGTATCTGCCGATGCCGTGCTCTTCCATGTAGGCCTTGTCGAAATCCATGAAAACGGGGGTGTTGTAGGCCTGGGCGACCCGGTCCTGAAGTCCGGCGGGGATACCCAGCTCGTCCCGCTCGGTGGAGAGGACCAGATTGGCCAGACGGGCCGGGTCGATGGAGATGCCGTAGAAGGTGAACATCGCCCGCATGGCGGCGGTGATGATGGCCGACGATCCGGCCAGCCCGAGACGGTTGGGAATATCGCTGAAGTAGTTGATCGTGAAGTTCTTCTTTTCCAGTTCGATTCCGGCGTCGTGGCAGTGCTCGTTGAACTTCTTGGCCGCGGCCTTCATGAGCCGGATGCCGCCGTAGTAGCCGAACTGGGCGATGTCATCCGACAGGGCGTCGAGACTGGCGAAACGGTTGTAATCCCTCCGGCTCGAGAGGAGTTCAAGATCGGGAGTCTCGTAAAGCTGCACCTCGGCGCGGTAGTTGCGGAAGACGAATGCGATGGTTTTGCCGTGGTATCCGTCGGACGGATTGCCGATCAGCGCCGCCCGGGGATAAGCTACACTCGTGATGATCATGTTTTTGAATCCTCAATCTGAAGACAGCGTTCGAAATACGCCGGGAACGAAAATAAAGAGATCCGGCGCGCGAAATAATATATCATGCCCTGCGGTGTTTTTCAACATTTCCGCCTTTTTCCGTTCGGGTTTCTACTTGACGAAACATGGTTTTCAATGTATTTTTATACCGGAATCGAAAATTTTGCATGGAAACGGCCCAGATGGAATTCGCACCGATCGCCCTGTTCGTCTACAAACGTCCCGGAGAAACGCGCCGGGTCCTGGATGCACTTCGCGCCAACGAGGGGGGCGCAAAGCGGGCTTTGGGTCTTTTTCGTCCGGCGCGCGGGGATTGCGGAAGGAATTCTATCCAGGCATCCTGTGCCGCTTCGTGCCGAACCTGCTTTTCAGCCCCCGGCTCTCGCAAAAGAGTGCGGGCGTTTCATGAATCTCGAAAAAAATCGCATCCGCGAAAGGGTTGTTTTTGAAATTGAAGATGATTTCGTCCGGGCACGTTGAGGCCGAAAAAAAAGGAGAGATTTCGCCCATGTGTTGTGGCATTTCCAAACTGCGCCCATCGTATTTGGTCAGAAAATACGCCTTTTCATCAAGTTTTTGGGCAATTTTCTTCAACCCGTATTATTTCTCGCGAAGAGAACTGTTCGACAATGTAAAAGAACTGGGACGTTTCTTATCGGGTACGGTTTTAGATGTCGGATGTGGTACCCAGCCCTACAGACACGTACTTCATTGCACCGAATACAAAGGAATGGAATTCGACACTCCGGCCAATCGAAAAAACAAGAAGGCCGATTATTTCTATGACGGTGTATTTTTCCCACAGGCTGACGCATCGTTCGATTCCATCCTCTGTACCGAGGTGCTGGAACATGTTTTTGAACCGGAACTGTTCGTGCGCGAAATGGCTCGCGTCTTGAAACCGGGAGGGAAACTGCTCTTGACAGCTCCTTTCGTCTGGGCCGAGCACGAACAGCCCTACGATTATGCCAGATACTCTTCCTTCGGGCTGAGATCGCTTCTTGAGAAGAACGGCTTCGAAATAATCGAACACCGGAAGACATGCGGCAATGTGACGGCCATGTTTCAATTGCTGAACGACTGTATTTACAGGAAAGTTACAGGAGACGGCGGTCTCTTAAGGTTGTCTGCCGCGCATTTTCTCTC
>Ga0265298_10009294_pt1 | contig 11712 bp, 8 predicted proteins | sample AusTroGonzalo_MG_3_FD_193486 | JGI IMG/M metagenome (GOLD analysis project Ga0265298, IMG submission 193486) | Bovine rumen microbial communities from tropical cattle in Woodstock, Queensland, Australia - Gonzalo_01 | ecosystem: Host-associated > Mammals > Digestive system > Stomach > Rumen ...
CTATAAAACCTCGCAGAGCGTTCCACAAAACTTCACATAACGTGCTTGCAAATTATTTTCAAGCTTTGAAAATCTATTTTCAAGGCTTGATAATATATTTTCAAAGCTTGATAATATATTTTCACGCCTTGAAAATAATTATATAACGAGCCTAAAAGACTTTTGTACCGTGTTATGGGGAGGTTTATATCGCGTTTCTCGAGAGTTTGTCCCCTGTTTGTAAGTGTTTTACTTTGATTTGTGTTGTATGAAACTTGAGACACGTTGCTGTATCTATTAGGCTCCGACAAACATGCAAATCCGTGTAATCCGTTTAATCCGTTTAATCCGTTGTTCAGTTGGTCTTGAAGTTGTACTTCACTTCTTTGAGTTCCGCGTTTGCTTTAACAATCTTCTCTTTGAGGCCTTGCTTGTAGTCGCGGAGCTTCTGAGCAAGCTCCGTGTCGCCCAGGGCAAGCATTTCGGCAGCGAGGATGGCAGCGTTCTGTGCGCCGTTCACGCCGACTGTAGCAACAGGAATGCCTGGAGGCATCTGTATGATGTTGAGCATAGCGTCGAGGCCATCGAGCATTCCTTTGATAGGTACGCCGATGACAGGAAGTGTAGTGCTTGCTGCCACTACGCCCGGCAGAGCCGCAGCCATGCCTGCTCCGGCAATAATGACCTTCAAGCCGCGCTCTTCTGCGGTTCGGGCAAAGGTTTCCACTTCTGTTGGTGTACGGTGAGCGGAAAAGGCATTCATCTCGAAAGGAATGCCCATTTCATCGAGAAACTTGGCTGCTTTCTCCATAACAGGCAGGTCGCTCGTGCTGCCCATAATGATGCTAACGATTGGTGACATAATATCAGTTGCGATTTAATTGTTTTTTTCAATTATTTCCCAGTGACCACCCTTATCTGGTCCTATGCGTCGGATGATTCCATGCTCTTGGAGTTTCTTGAGTTGTTTAGCCACACCAACGCGGGTGATTCCTATCTTATCGGCTATCTGCTGTGATGTTATATAAGGATTATCCGCAATTAAAGATAGTGTTTTCTGTAAACTTTCCTGTAAACTTTTCTGTAAACTCAATGATGTTTTCTGTGAACTCTGTGGCTTTTTGAAGGAGAACACCGTCCACACCTCGCCGTTGCCGTAGCGGAATGTTGGCACAGGACATTCGGCTTCCTTGCAGCCATTGATGATTCTTTCTATGCCCCGCCCCCAAGTTTCTATCTCTCCTGCACGAAAGAAAGCATTGGCAATGTCAGGGTTATACGGACGGCTGCGGTGACTGCCCAAAAGGTTCTCTATCGTCCAGCCCTCGGGCAGATAGCCGCAATTGAATATCTCCATCCTGTCGTCATACACAGCAATTTGAACAGGTGTCAGGGATTCGTAAGCCTTGTGTACGATTGAGTTCAGGATGGCTTCGCGCAAAGCTTCCTTAGGTATCGGCAGAGCCTCTATCCGCTGTATTCCCTCATAACTTATCGTAGCCCGCAGGTATTTCGTTGTCAGCAAGTCCATCGTTTGTTTTACCTGTTGGAACAAACTGCCATGAATCTCGTCTTGGAATATCAGGTTGGCGTGTTCCTTGAAGTAACCAATCTTCACAAATGCCCCCGTTACAAACTGTTCCGGGTCGGGATGGAACAGCAGTGCTGCGGCCCGTTTCAGGTAATCACCATCTATCAGACGCAGCTTGTCGAGCAACACGGCATTGCTATCCTTCAAATCAGCCTCGTCCATACGTCCGCTCAGTTTGGCAGATTTGCGAAACAACCTGAATGTTGCATCATCCAAATCATCTGCATTCAGATGAGGAATAGGCACACCGTCCCAAGTCTTGCCCTGCTTGCGAAGCATGAAACGGTCGAGTGCAGCACCTTTCAGCTCTTGCTTTGTGCTGCCGCTCCGATAGTGGTACTGACCTTTGTAGTTCACGGGATAGGGATAAGGCTCCGTTACTATTTCCAGATACTCCCGTTCCCCTTCCTTATGCAGGTTTACATCCACGATAATACCCAACACATCGCGAACCTTGTTGGGAATGTCCTCCATCAGTTTTTTGCTGTCAGCTACGCCTACCACTTCTTTCTGGTCGTTCACCCCGATAAAGATGCTGCCACCTTGTGCGTTTGCGAAACCGCATATCCACTTCAGATATTCGTCTCGCCACGACTCTTTATATTCTATGTTTTGAGATTCCTCTTGCATATCTTTGGTCTAAATTATGCTCATCGTCGTGCTGTTGACCCTCGTGAGCTTTTCATGCACATTCGTTTTTTCTATCTGATGATGCTAACAATAGGGTTCATCATGACATTTACTATTTGACGATTTACTATTTACTATTTAATTCACCCTCTTATGGGGGAGTTAGAGGGGGTCTGTTATTTTAATATCCTGAGCCACTCGGCATATTCGTCGGCAAGCAAGGCAATGAGTTTCATATCGTAAGTGGTCCGTTTTGCTGACACATTATGTTTCATCAGTCATTCTTGTTGTCGTTTCACCTCGTCAATCTCCTTGACAAACTGGGCTTCTGTGGGCAAATACAGTTGATACTTGGTTTCGTCTCACGCGCTGTCCATGAGTTGTTGACAGATTCCAATTCGTAATACGCCCGTTTGTCAGGGTCTGGAATCTGTATAAGTAGTCGGTATTGGCTCCTGTTTAATTGCGAACGCACTGTGTTCGCAATTGGATAAATACGGTAAAACTGACGGCAATATTCCAGCTGTCTGACTCCAAATCCACTACCTAACTCTGGAACAGGCATTACTTCTCCTGATGCTAATTGCACAGCAAATCCATCGCGCGAAACCTGTGATGGCACACAGATAGCAGACCGTTCAGGCACAATTTGCCTTTTCCCCTCATCTTCCGATTTACCATTCAGTGAGTGGTGTATTCCCGACTCCTTGCCATGCTGTTCATATTCTACGATGTAGAATCCTGTCAGCCATGCCCGTGTTGTGACGTTGCGGTTGATGACCAACCGGGCATCCTGCTGCAGGACATCGCTTGTGTTCTGTATGTGTCTTACCAATGAGTCGAAATCCTCGCTCATCTGTTTGTTGCCCTTGTCTATATCCTTATTCATATATTTGCTATTACATCAATATTGTTCCGACGATGCCGCAGATGATGCCGATGAGGGTGCCGCCGAGGACTTGGCCGAGGGTGTGCTGGCGGAGCACCATGCGGCTGGTCATCACGCAGCCTGCCACGAAGATTGCCAGCGAGAGCCACCAAATGGGATTGAAGCCGAAGATGGCTGAATAGGCTATCAGGGCACCGATAACGCCGCCGGCTCCTGCCGAGTGCATACTGACTTTCCACCAGATGTTGACGAGAATGCAGACGCACTGGATGAGCAGCGAGATGCCGACAATCGCCATCAAGAAATGGGGCGTATGGGTGATGGCGAAGATATGCATCAGGCAGAGGTAGCAGCAGATGTTGATGATGTAGGGGACGGCGCGTTTGTGGCGTTTGCGAAGCTCGAAACGGCTCCAACCATGCAAGCGGCGGTAGATGAAGATGCCGAGTGCAGGCAGAGCAAAAGTAAAGATATAGACAAGCGTGAGAATCCACAACTTGAAGGCCCAAGGGAAGATACTCAAGTAGGTGAAGCTAAGCAAAATGACGGTTCCGACTGTCGGGTAATACGACGGACGGAAGATGGCCGAGAGGACTTTTGCTATGAGAAGGAATTGTTTCATTTTCTCATTCTTGCTACGGGTATGCCCATGAGTTCGCGATACTTGGCAACAGTGCGGCGGGCGATGTTGAAGCCGTCGGCTTGGAGCAGCCCGGTCAGTCGCTCGTCGCTGAGCGGCTGACGTTTGTCTTCTTTTCCAATGAGCCTGCGCAAGGCGGCCATCACCTGCCGAGCCGTCACGTCGTCGCCCTCGTCGTTCTGCGTGGCTTTGTGCGTGAAGAACCATTTCAGCGGATAGGTGCCGAAGGTTGTCTCGACGTACTTGCTGTTGGCGACGCGGCTGATGGTGCTGATGTCGTAGCCAGTAGCGGTGGCCACATCGTCGAGCTTCATGGGGCGCAGCAGCGTCTCATCGCCTTCTTGGAAGAACGGCTTTTGCAATTTGACGATGGCCTGCATGGTGCGCATCATCGTTTCCGAGCGTTGCTGCAGGGCATTGATGAACATCTGTCCGCGCTCCACATACTGGCGGACGAAGGCATCCTGCTGACCGTCGGCATCCGAGCTGATGATGAGCGAAGGCTGGTTGCCGCGACTCAGAGTGACGGTAATCGTGCCGTTCTCGTCGGTATCGACATAGAAGTCCGGCTGGATGCTCTGTGCGCGGTCGGAAGTCTTGGCTCCGATGGAACCGCCCGGACGGGGATTGAGCTTCAGAATCTCGCGCTGCAACTGTCCCACCTGTGCCTCGCTGATGTGCAGGCGCTGGGCGAGACGCTGCCAACGCTTGTGGATGAAGTCGTCGAAGCACTTGTCTAAAAGCTTGATGAGCAAGTCTTTGTAAGGATTGTCTTCATCCCTGCGGACTTGTATGAGCAGGCATTCCTGCAGGGAGCGTGCCCCGATGCCGGGCGGGTCGAACTGCTGGAGCACTTCCAGAACTTTCTCCAGTTCCTCGGCGCTTGTGCTGATGCCCTGATAGATTTCCGCTTCGTCGGCAAGGATAGCGAGAGACTTCTTCAGCAGGCCGTCCTCGTCGAGCGAACCGATGAGATATTCCATCAGCTCCTTTTCGTGGTCTGTGAGGTCGAAGTCCGCCATCTGTTCCCTGAGGCGGTCGGTCAGGGAGAGCGTGTCATCGTAGGACATGTATTCAGCCGCATTGTTGCTGTGGCTGGCACCCGTCAGGAAGTCGGGCATGTCCTCTTCGCTGCGGTAGTCGTAGGCAGCTTCAACAGCCTCCCCCGCCCCCTCCGAAGGAGGGGAGAACAAATCGCCTCCCTCTTCGCTGCTATTCTCCCCTCCCTCGGAGGGGTCGGGGGAGGCTTTCTCTAACCAGGGATTCTCCATGCACTCCACCTCCACGCGGTGCTGCAGTGCCTCGACGGGCATTTCCATCAGACGGACGAGCAACACCTGTTGCGGCAGCAGTTGCTGCACCTGCACCTGCCCTTGCGTCTGCGTTTGTTCCTGTGTTTGTAGGTTTCTCTGTGTCATAATGTCTTTTGCTCTGCAAATTTAGATATAATTCCCGAATTACAAGCCAGTCATGGTAAAGAAATTCTCTTTTCTTTATGCGTTTCTCTATAGAATAGACAATTATGGGGTTAACTGGCGGCAAAAAGGCAAAAGACACTTGGAAATTCAATTATTATGTGTACCTTTGCAGAAACATTCGATGCAATGGCAAACACTCACAAGGAAGCAGAAGCGGGTCTGCGGCATGTCGCGTTACAGATAATGGCATGTACGATGGCAGAATATGACTACAAGAAGCTCAGGGCCATCTATGAAAACTTTCATTTGCATGTGACACCCATTGAAAGCAATGCAAAGAAGTGGATGGAGGATGGCATCGTGAAGGGTACTCTTCCACATCGCTACGGCTACAGAGAGGGCATAAGCATCGCCCCCAGCCGGTGGGCTGACGTAATGTTCACGATAAGCCCGGAGGCGTTGGAGACTCTGGTGAATTATTCTCGCAACATGGGAGAGAAGGTGTCAGCGTTCATGTATAACTTCCTAAAGTCGTTTTGTTTGTTCGCCAACGGTGAACCCTTCGAGGAGGAGCTGAAGCGGGTGCCGTGGCCCATATTGACGGCAAAGCAGCCAAAAGTGTTGAAAATCCTGGAAAACATGGTACTTCGGCGAGACTGCTTGGGATATGTGCAACATTTGCCCGGCAACCTGCTCATGCAGCAATACTATATACAGTATGTGTGGCAATGGCTGGAGCTGAAGCCTGTCACCGATATTGAACTCATCCGTGAGTTGTTTTTCGACAATCCCTTCATTGAGAAAGAACGGCGGCAGGTGATGCTGGAAGCCTATCTATACAACGTGGAGTTCATGCAGACAGGCAAGCTGACCGACGTACTGCAACGGATGACGCCCGGTGGTCAGTATCACAGCAAGCTTTCTGCCATTCAAAAACTGCACGACGGCGATGCAGAGGGTGCGCTCGCATTGCTGTCCCCCCTGCTGAAAGAAAGCGACACAAGTTTTTTTGAAGAGGCCCTGACCAACTTTGCCTATGGCATAGCCTTGGGGCTGAGTATTACCCATCCCGCTGGAGGTCGCGTAAAGAAAGGATTGAGAAAGACTGCCGAGACGCTGGCAAAAAGCCGTAAGGCGGCGACTTTTGATTGTTGCTATGCCCTGCGGTTGGTGCTTCATCACTATGTCTTGGGCGATGCTGCCGACTTCATCAAACAGAACCCGCTACAGAATTGTCGCGCCGTAATGAGCTGGCGGTTATCGACCCTCTTCCTGCGTCATTATCAGATAATCGACAAGGAGCCGCTTGCCGTTACCGAGTCTGCCACACGCGTCATCGATACAAACTATGATTATCTGCGCCTGCTCTATTCCTTCGATTTTGAAGAGATGCAGCCGTTAGCCAACCATCTGTGCGAGCAGACAGGGCTCTGCACATCGCTTCTGCCCAAGGTGAAGCGTTTGGCACAATGGGAGCGTAAGTTAGAAGAACTGCTAAAGATAAACCGTCCCGTAGCACCGCGAACCGAGCGTCCGGTCGAGATGGAAGTGGAGCGCGTGGCATACGTTGTGGACTTGCATAGCTACGACTACGATGTGCAGCCCAAGTTACAGAAGTCAAAGGATGGCGGCGTGACATGGAGCAAAGGGCGCAATATCGCCTTGAAGTCGTTCTGGGACAGTAGCGCCCACTACATGACCGCTCAAGACAGGGCTGTGGCGCGTATGGTGAGCAGTTATAGTATGGGCTGGTACGGCGGGGTAAGCTACGAGCTGTCGGGTGTTAAGGTCATTGCAGCCTTGGCTGGATGCCAGAGTGTGTTTGACAGCCTGACAGACCAGCGCATCGACATCAAAGAAGAACCGCTGCTACTCAGTGTGGAGCCGTGTCCTAACGGCTATGCCGTACGCTCTAATGCCAACCTCGACAACCTTGAATCCCCAGGTATCTGTCTCACACAAGAGGGCGACCGTCAGATTACCATCATTCGCGTCAATGCCAAACAGAAACAGACGCTGGAACTGTTGCGAGACGTGGGTATATTCCCGAAAGAGAGCAAGCAGAAGCTCACCCAACTGCTTCAGAACCTCAGCGGGTCGTTCACTGTGATGAGTCCGTTGCTGAAGAATGCCACCGACTTGAAGCGCGTCCAGGCATCGGCGCTTATTGCTGTGCAGATTGCGCCGGTGGCTTCTGCGTCCCGAAGCTACCAGATTGACGAACATCCGTCTGGCCAGCTCTTCAGCATCTCATTGGCCGTGAAACCCTTTGGCACACATCCGCCCTATCAGCAGCCAGCCAAGGGCATGGAAATCGTGAGTACGAAGATTGACGGCGAGCGCGTGCAGACCGAGCGTGACCTGAAGGCCGAGAAGAAGAACCTTGAGACGTTGAGACAGCTGATGAAACCATTCGAACAGGACGAGACCGACGAAGACCGGTGGCTGTTAGGCACGGTGCAGTGCCTGCAACTGTTGGAGACACTGCGCACGGCTCAGGATATAGCTTTTGTTGAGTGGCCGCAAGGAGCAAAGATGCGCGTGGCGCGTCCGATGATTGATGCCAGCAGCCTGTGGCTGAAGATTAGCTCCGTGGGACAGTGGTTCGAGATGGAGGGCGACATACAGATTGGCGACAAGGAGAAAATCAAGATGGCCGAACTCCTGGAACGTCTGCGCCAGGCCGAAGGCAATTTCATCCGTCTGAATGATGACGAGTATGTGGCATTGAGCGAGCAGCTGCGCCGCCAGTTGCAGGCCATCGACAAGATGCTGGCTGGCAGAGGCAAGGACATGAAAATTGCTGCGATGAACGCCATGCAGCTGTCAGCCCTCGAAGAGATGGGTGCCAAGGTGAATGCCGACGAGCCGTTCCGCCAGCTGATAAAGCGCATAGAGGAGGCTGGGCGGCAGCAATTCCCGTTGCCTGCCAACATCCATGCCGAGCTGCGTCCCTATCAGGTGACAGGCTACAAGTGGATGAGCCAGTTGGCATACTGGGGAGCCGGAGCCTGCTTGGCCGACGACATGGGATTGGGTAAGACGCTGCAAGCCATCACCCTCATGCTGTCGCGTGCTGCCCTGGGACCTCAGCTGGTCATTGTACCAACCTCGCTGCTGAACAACTGGCAGTCGGAGTTAAACCGTTTTGCGCCGACACTCTCCGTAAGGCAACTGAACCCGCAGGGAACGAACCGCCAGCAGATGGTAAACGAGGCGGAGGCGGCAGACATTGTCCTGGCCACATACGGCTTGCTGGTGACGGAGGGCGAACTGCTCTGTCAGCGCATCTGGACAACCATTGTGCTCGACGAGGCCCACACCATCAAGAACCGTGATACGCAGACATCGAAGGCCGCCATGCAGTTGAAGGCCGATTTCCGCATCATGCTTACGGGAACACCGTTACAGAACCACCTCAACGAGATATGGAACCTGTTCCAGTTTGCCAACCCCGGACTGTTAGGGTCGTATCAGCAGTTCACCGACCGCTTTATCCTTCCCATTGAGCGTGACCATGACCAAGAACGCCAGCGGCTGTTGCGCCGACTGCTTTCTCCTTTCCTCTTGCGCCGAACCAAGGACGAAGTGCTCAACGAATTGCCCGAAAAGACAGAGATAACCCTGCGCGTGGAACTCTCGTCGGAAGAGCAGGCACTCTATGACAACCTCCGTCAGCAGGCAATAGCCAACATTGAGGATGGCGCGAGGAGTCCGCTGCAGGCATTGGCCGAAATCACCCGTCTGCGTCAAGCCGCCTGCAATCCCCGCTTGATTGACAGCAAACTGCCAATCAAGTCGAGCAAAATGCAGGCGTTTCTCGACCTTGTTGATGACCTTCTCCAAAGCGGACACCGGGCTTTGGTGTTCAGTCAGTTCACCAGCCACCTGGCGCTTATTCGCGAAGCACTCGACCGCCAGCAGACAGACTATCTCTATCTTGATGGCAGTACGACACCTACGGAGCGCAGCCGTCTGGTGCGACAATTCCAGACAGGCTCCGAGCCTTTGTTCCTCATCTCGCTGAAGGCAGGCGGACTGGGCCTGAACCTTACGGCTGCCGACTTTGTCATACACCTTGACCCGTGGTGGAATCCCGCCATCGAGGACCAGGCAAGCGACCGTGCCCACCGCATCGGGCAGGAGCGTCCCGTCACAGTCTATCGCCTCATCGCCGCCGGCACCATCGAAGAGAAGATTATCCGCCTGCACCAGAACAAACGCAGTATGGCCGATGCCCTCTTGCAAGACGCCGACCTCTTCACTCAGGTTTCAGCCGACGACATCGTCCGACTGTTGCGCGAAAGCGTGGAAGCGATACAGTAAGTAAAACAGGAGGCATCGTCCTTAGCTTTTTAACCTTTTAACCCTTTAACTTTTTAACCCTTTAATATATGGAACTCATCTATCTTTTCATCGGCATTGCTTTGGGAGCGGCGGGCGTTTACTTTACCATGCGGGCGCAGGTGCAGGCTGCCAAGGAGCGCAATGCCTTGACCGAGCAACAGAAACAGCAGGAAGGAGACTCGCTGCGCCAGCAAATGCGCGAACAGCAAGAGACGTTTCGGCAACAGATACAGGCACTTCAGGAGTCGCAGCAACAGCAGATGCAGCAGCAGATGGCTTTGCTGCGCGAACAGATGAGCACCACGTCCGAGCGCGTCCTCAAGGAGCGTGCCGAAGAACTCTCTGCCGTCAATAGCGAACAGCTCTCCAAGATACTCAATCCCTTGCAGCAGAACCTCCAACTCATGCGGACGCAGACGGAGAAAATGCAGAAGGACCACGACGATTCCCTCCGCGAACTGAAGGCTGCCATACAGATAAACATGGAGCGCGAGCGAGCGATGGGCGAGCAGACGGAACGTTTGGCGCAGGCACTCACGGGGCAGAACAAAGTGCAGGGCAATTTCGGCGAACTCAAGCTGAGCCAGATACTGGAGCAGATGGAGCTGGAGCGCGGCTTGCAGTACGACACGCAGGAGACGATGCGCGACGAGCAGGGACGCATTATCACAAGCGAGGAAGGCCGCCGTATGATTCCCGATGCCGTGCTGCATTTCCCCGACGGTCGCGACGTCATCATCGACAGCAAGATGTCCTTCACGGCCTTTGTCGATTACATGAATGCCGAGGATGATGCGACCAGAAACGAGGCCCTTCGCCGCCACCTCGCCAGCATGAGACAGCACGTCCGCGAACTGGCTCAGAAGCAGTACTTCCGCTATGCCAAGAGCGACAAAGGCCGTCTGGATTTCGTGCTGATGTACGTCTTCCAAGAAAGTGCCTTGCAACTCGCTCTGCAAAGCGACACGACGCTCTGGAAGGAAGCCTACGACCAAGGTGTCGTCATTTCCGGAAGCCAGTCGCTTTACATGACCTTGCGCGTGCTCGAACTCACTTGGAAGCAGACGCGGCAGGTGGAGAACCAGGAGAAGATGATGCAATGTGCCAACACCCTCGTCGAGCGCGTCCAGCTCTTTGCCGAGCGTTTTGCAAAAGTCGGCGACCTCCTCGACAAGACCCGCCGCTCCTTCGACGACCTCAACACCGTCACCGCCCCCTCCGGCCTCAGCATCACCACCGCCGCCCGCAACCTCCTCAAGTTCGGAGCCCAGGAAAACAAGAAGAAGAAATCCCTCAACGCGCCAACCTTGTTCGGCAACACAGAGGGAAACAATGAAACAACGGATTTAACGGATAGAACGGATTAAGAAAATCACAGAATACTAAACCACAAATTTCCCGAATTACACAAATTGGCTACAGCTTTCCTCTTAAGGAAAGTGAAATGATTTATCACGACTGGCTCATAATAAACCTCAATAATGAATATGATGGAACGAGAAATTAGCGAAAAGTATTATTATAATCCCTTTGACTATGACATGAAAGGAAGAAGACGCAAAGATGGACTTTCGTTTCGAGATGTCGTACGAGAATTTGAAAGAGATTTCCACGCGCGACATACTACGGAGTATGCTTTGAACTTCTATAGCAATTCCAGTACAATGAGGCTATTGCAAAAGTCTTGTGATGCTGCACCGTTTCTTATGTATGGAATGGACTTGTATAAAGGAACATCCTTCGACGCGGAACAAGACCCATATATTAACCACGAAATGGACAAACATAGTAAGAATATATATGTTTATGGTATAGACTCTGCATTTATGACAGAGTTTGACAAAGATGGATACCCCATACTTGATGAAGATGGTGACATCTTTCCGCTAACGCTTCTTATAGACAAAACGATGAGAGACAATGAGGTCAGGCTGGCAGTCCCCACACTTGACGATGGCGATGAAACAGAAGATGTAACCATAGATGTACCACATTTTGAATATGCTTGATGGAAACAAAGGAAAAGAATAAGCAGTGGCACTTGATTCGCAATGATAACGGCGAATGGATAAGCGACGAATACGCCGTGCTCCTCACTCCATTGGAGGCAACCATACTAAAAGCATTGGCGGTCAAGCAAAGGAAAAAACTAAGCATTCAACACGGAGAAGATGGCCTACTGTGGTGCTATAAGCATGAATATAAATCTATTGATATG
>Ga0265298_10009295_pt1 | contig 11712 bp, 8 predicted proteins | sample AusTroGonzalo_MG_3_FD_193486 | JGI IMG/M metagenome (GOLD analysis project Ga0265298, IMG submission 193486) | Bovine rumen microbial communities from tropical cattle in Woodstock, Queensland, Australia - Gonzalo_01 | ecosystem: Host-associated > Mammals > Digestive system > Stomach > Rumen ...
GGGGTGAACTGTATGCGGCTGTATTTCAGACCTAAGGCTTTGGACAGGGTGTTCACCATAAGTGTTTTTGCCAAACCGGGGACTCCCACTATGAGACAGTGTCCGCCGGAGAAAACCGATAGAAGTAGGCTGTCGAGGACTTTGTCCTGTCCCACGATGACCTTGCGTATCTCCGATTTTAATTGCAGATACTTGTCGGAAAGGGTTTTGAGCAGTTCGGTGTCGGACATTGCAGAGAGTTTTTATTTGTTTATCCAGTTAAGTTTGAAAGGACAGTCCTTGAAATCGTCGTTTATTTTGATGTAAGTATTTTTTATCATCTTCGATGCCCAGTCAAGCACTTTCTCGTTTTTGGCAGTCTGCAGGGCGGCGTTGTAAAGTTTGTCGTAGTCGTAGGTGAGGTTGGCCTTGTGTGCAGGTATCTTCTTGGTCAGTTTTACCACACGGAACACGTTTTGGTTGGATCCGTTTTTGGACATCTGAATGGGAGTTATGTCCCCTTCGTTGTATTTTGTTATGTCTATTTCGGGGAACTGTTGTTTGGCAAGTTCTGTGCTGAAACGGTTGCCCAATGTGGCATTTGACACTACGCCTCCCAGCGACTTGGTGGCGCTCGACGAGTATTGCCGCGCGGCCTCTTCAAAGGTCAGTGTGCCGTTTTTTACGAGGGTTATCACGCTGTCCATTTTCTTTTGTGTGGCGATAAGGTCGTTGGTGGATACTTTGGGTATCATAAGTATGTGTCGGGCATTGATGGTGTTTCCACGACGTTCGATAAGCTGTATGATGTGGAAACCGAATTTTGTTTCTATGACGGGCGACACTTCGCCGGGTTTCAGAACAAATGCGGCGGCTTCGAACTCACCCACCATATCTCCACGTCCGAAAAATCCTAATTCTCCGCCCTTTTGTGCCGACCCCGGGTCTTCGGAGTACATGGTGGCAAGCATACTGAAATTTTCGCCTTTCAGCACACGCTCGCGCAACTTGTTCAGTTCCAGACGAACACGCTCTTTCTCGGTATCGCCTATTTCCGGTATCATTTCTATTTCAGACATTTCGTATTCCTCGTCTATAGTGGGTAGGCTGTCTGTAGGTATGGCGTTGTAGTACTCCTGAACCTCGCGCGGGGTGATTTTTACATTGGCGGTTATACCCTCTTCCACCTGCTGTGTGATATAGCGTTCGGTGATAATTTGTGAGTAGTTCTCGCGTATATCCTCGTAGCTGCGGCCTGTTTGCTTTAGCAGATTTTCTTTGGTGCCGTAGTAGCGGAGCAGGTTTTTCATACTCCAGTCCAGTTCGGTAGCAATCATTTGTTCTGTAACTTCCACGCTGTCTATCATACCTTTGTGCAACAGTAGTTTGGTCATTAGCAGACTTTCGAGTATGTTGCAACGGTTTTCAAAAGGATTTTCGTAGCCTTTCTGCACACGTAGTTGGGCGTAGTTCGACTCCACGTCGGACAGTTTTATGATGTTTTTTCCAACCACGGCCACAACTTGATCAACCACGGTGCCGTTGTTTTGGGCAGAAAGTTGCAAGGAAAGTGCTGCAAGAACTATTATTACGGCTGTTTTTTTCATATCTGTGTGATTTTATTTTTTGTAAATCTCAATCTGGTTGTCATCTTCGGCCTTTTTTATAAGATTGGCGCGCATGTTGTTGACAAGGTCCACTTTACGTTTGTTCAGTATTATGTTTTTGATGTTTGGGTATTCGATATCGATAGGCGATATATCGTCGGTAACTTTGGAGTCGAGGATTTTGGCGATGTAGGTGTATTTTTTGTCGGTGAAGTAAATTTTTTTGATCTTTTTTAAGTAAGCCGTCTCATTGTAGGTCTTTACGGGAATAATTTGCTGAAAATCGAAGAAAGAAATCCAAATGTTTGGGTCGAAATTGTAAGCAATGGCTTGGTTTGCAGCGAGTTGCTCTAATTCCATTATGTTTTTGTCCGAAAGTTCTTTGCCGGCAAGTATTTTTCGTATTTTGTGATTGTTTTTCGATTTTATTGGCATTTTTACGTAAATCACGCGTAAAATATTGTCTTTCAGTGTAAAAAGATGTTTGTTTTTGTTGTAGTAGTTTTGCACGTCGGAGTCGGAAATGTTGGTATCGAGTTGCTGTTCCAGTATAAGGCACTCATAGTTGTAGGTAATGAGTGAGTTTTTGTAATTTTGTATCTCTTTTTCGAAATTGTTGGAGATGTTGTTCTTTGCTTTTTCGAGAACCACCATTTCCTGAATCCACTGCTGTATGTAGCTCGACACTATGGCGGCACTGTCGTCGGGAGAAGTGCCAAGGGGAACTAAGCCCTGTAGATCGCTTTCGTACAAATAGTTGTCGAAAACTCGGGCAATGGCTTTGCTGGAATCTTTGCTACTGCACCCGTACATTAGGAACGTGGCGACAAGCGGGACAAACAATGTTTTGAGTATCTTCATATTTTTACCAAGTAATACTGTCGATAACGTCCTGATGGATAACGAGATTGTGTTTTTTGCGCAGGTTTTCTGTCAGTTGACGTTCTAGTTCGTTTTGGTAGTTGTTTATGTAGTATCCGCGTGCCGAGCGCAACGATTTCAGTTCGGGGTCGCGCAGTTCGGTAACACATATTACCTTGTAGCCTTTTACCGAAGGATTTGCGTAAACACCAATTTTCCATTTGTCGCCTTTTGGAGCCGATATGTCGTTTTTCTCCATTAGGCGGGAACTTATGCCTACGGGGTGTTCGTCGGTGCATTTGCGGCTTATTTTATCCTTGATGGCATCGCGAATTTGTTCGGGAGTTCCATTCTCTTTGAGAGCCACTTTTTGGGCTATTTTCAGGGCTTTTGCAGGTTTTATGCATGCCGAGTCGGCAATGAAGACTATCGTTACCCGGGCGCGTTCGTTCCAAAAATATATGGCATCTTCGGGATTGTCGAGGCTGTGGCGTTTGCTGTCGATCTCGTAAAAGCTGGCCAATCCTGCTGTGTCCGAAGTTGCTCGGCTCCAGATATTTTCATCGTTGTAGGCAAAAATTACTAATCCGTCGCGGAATTCGCCCATTTGGTTGCGAAATTCCATGTTGTTGAGTTCGAGCAGACTGTCGGCAATTTCGAGAATTTGTTGGTTAATGAAAGATTTGTAGTGGTTGTTCATGTAAACAGACAAGTCGTAAAGATATTCGCGGCGTTGGGTCTTTTCAATAAACAAGGCAAAGTCGTGGGCAGTATATTTTCTGTTGTTCAGTTCAAAGAGGGTTTGTGTGTTGTCGGCGGAGCCGTTGTATTTCCATTTTGCCTGAAAAACACTGTCGTTGAGTACGGCGAGCACAGGGCCGAGTAGCGACGGATTTTTCTGGGTATTGTCGGCAAAACGGAAGTCTTTCTTGCATTTTTCTATAAATTTGGCCTGCGGTACATTGCCATACTGGCTGGTAGTGAATTTGCTGCGGTACATTGCCTGCATTTCCTCGTAGGGGGGGATGGTATCGGTTTTTAGAACCTTTACGATATGCCATCCATAGGGCGATTTGAAAGGTTTGGTGTATTCCCCAGTATTTATGTTTTGAATTTCGTGCAGGTAGTCGGCAGGCATTTGGTTGATAGGCATCTCCATAAGTCCCGGCACTTTGGTGTCGCGAACTGTGAAAGAAGAGTAGTTACGTACTACGGTGCCGAAATCCTCACCATTCTGTATTTTTTTGTAGGCTTCGTTGATTTTGCTCTCGGCAATTTCGGGATTCTGATCCTCGTTCTCGCGTACCCAAATGTGCTGGAAAGATACATTGCCGTAGGCTTTAACTTTGTCGGTCTTTCTTATGATGTGGTATCCGTAGGAGGAACGCACAGGCTTTGATATTTCGCCTATTTTCATGGAATAAGCTGCGTTTTCGAATTCGGGAACCATCTGAAATACAGTGAAAAAACCTATATCGCCTCGGTTGCCGTCGTATTTCTGGCCGTTGTTGCCCACAAACGGACGAGCAGTCTCGTCCTCGGATAGTTGGGTGGCGAGAGCGGCGAAAGCCTCATCTTCCGATATACCCTTTTGGGAAGCAGAATTTACTTCGCTCATAGCTTTTTCATATATCTCCATAGCTTTTTTGTATGCTTTCAGAGTGTCTTTTGGAGCGGCGTTCTGTTCCACTCGTATCATTATGTGAGAGGCTCGTATGGCGTAGTGGCTTCGTTCGTAGGTGCGTCGAAGCATATTTTCAAGTTCCACGGAATCAATGAGGTACGGCAACGCCATTTCGTGACGGTAGGTGCGGTACTCGTTGCGCAGAGCGGCAGAAGTGTCGTACTTTTTGGCGTAGGCGTCGTAGAGACGGAGCCTGAAATTGGCGTAAAGCTCCACATATTCCTCAAGGGCTTTGCGTTTTTCGTAAGTACAGGCAGTGGGAGCGGCTTCGGGGTTGATGTTGTTGGCCTGTTTGAAACTTCTAACAAACTCCGATTTGGTTATTTTCTCGCCTGCAAACTCCATAACTACAGGGTCGTTTGACTGTGCCGAGGCTGTCTTTGCAGCGGCAAAAGCAATTGCAAGTCCGATGACAAGTTGTTTTTTCATTTTATTTTCCTTTAAAAATAATGTCGCTTTAGCATTAAAAAACTTTTTCTAAAAAGCACTGTGTCTTATCCTTGCCGTATCGTATGTTTATGATATACAGCGGACAAAACAACAAATGCCCCTTTTCCGTGTGTGGTGTTGCTGGCGATTGTCCTACAGCGGCTCACATATCGGAAAAACTCTGCAAATATACGCTTTTTTTCTCAAATCACGGCAGTTTTTTTGTGGTACGTAAAAAAAATGTGTTGAGCAAGCTTTGTTGTTGTAGATTGCGAGCATGTGTAAGCTCTAAAAATGGATTGCTGTAAAAGTAAATCTCATTATCTTTTGCATTTTTCCAATATTTCAATAGGTGCAAATATCTTTTTACAAAAACTATTGTCCATATACTAAAATACAAAAAATCACGTTAGGATAACTTGTTATGGATATTGTGACATAATAGTCTAATAAACAGTTTTTTTGGCTTTGATTGTAACACAAACTCCATTTTTGGTACAAAAATTCAAAAAAAAATTGTAACTTTGCAAGTTATGAATAAAAGTAGCATATATACAGTTATATTATTGGCAGTTAGTTTGTTGGCTGGTTGCAACAAGTACGAGAAAATACTTAAGGGAAGCGATTTTGACGCCAAATACAAAGTTGCTATGGAAAGTTACGAAAAAGGCGACTACGACCGTGCCGTTCAGTTTTTCGAAAACCTTACCATGTATTACCGCGGTCGCGACAAAGCCGAAAACGTGTCGTGGTACTACGCACAGTCGTTGTTCAAAACCAAAGACTACACCAATGCCGGTTATCAGTTCAAAAGTTTTGTAAGACTTTTCCCATACAGCACACATGTTGAGGAGGCACTGTTCCGATCGGCATATTGCAAATATTTGGAGTCGCCGGCCTATTCGCTCGACCAAACGCTGACCAAGGAGGCTATGTCCGATTTTGAACTGTATTTGGAAAAATACCCATCGAGCAACCATATTCCCGAAATAAACGGCTATCTCGACGAAATGCGTGGAAAACTCATGAAGAAGGACTACGAGATAGCTTACGGATACTACAAGATTGAGGCGTATCATGCGGCTTATGTGTCGTTTGGCAACTTTATCAGTAACTATCCCGAATCGGCAAGCAAGGAGGATGCCATGTTTTATATGATAAAAGCGGGCTACGAGCTGGCCATAAACAGTCAGGAAAGCAAGGTGGAGGAACGTTTGAGGCAGGTGATAGCCGATTTTGAGCGTTTCGCGGCATTAGTTACAAATCCGAAATACAAGTCCGAACTTCAGGATATTTACAACAAAAGCAGGAACATTTTAGCAAAAATATCGAAATAAAAATATTATTACAATGGATATAAAAAAATACAAGACAACAAGTACCACGATTACACGTGACGTGCGTGATTTTGACAACAAAACCGGCAATATCTACGAAACGGTAGCTATGTTGGCAAAGCGTTCCGACCAAATTTCGTCGGAGATGAAACGTGAGTTGAATAAAAAAATTGAGGAGTTCGTGTCGTCGTCCGACTCTATTGACGAGATTTTCGAAAACCGCGAGCAGATAGAGGTGGTGCGCTACTACGAGCAGCTGCCCAAGCCCACTCTTATCGCCGTTCAGGAGTATCTTAACAATGAATTGTATTACCGCAATCCCGACAAGGAACGTATGGTGAACATGAACGACAAAATCGACGACATGATTGAGGAGGCCGCAGAGCAACAGGAAATTGCTGCCGAAGAACCTGCCAAGGCTTAAGCAGAGGGCAAGAGAAAATAAAAAACGGGAGGCGTTGCTACAACCCTCCCGTTTTTTTTTGTCGTAAGTGTTTTTACATGTGTATTAGCCCGGCGGCCATTTGCAGACAGATGTCCACCACGGCGTAGTCGTAGGGTATTGTCTCGCTCAGCGACGATACTGTCTGCATTTTTTCTATGCTCACCATGCAGGAGTGCTTTTTCTTGATGGTGTCTTTTATTCTGGCGTCGCCGTCCTGGATGTCTTCGTAGTAGGGCGTGTAACCCATTATCTCCATCATGGCGCACCAGCGCATGTGCTCGGTTTTGGCGAGGTTGAACAGTATCTGCCGTTGCTCGTCGGTGCCTTGGTAGGTGCAGTATTTGCGAACCACGGCGTTGTGCTCCTCGGGTGTTTTGCATTGTGCCAGTTCTTCGGCGTAGTGCGTCATGTCGGGACGTGTGGCCACGCATTGCAGAAGCTGTTCGAAACGTTCTTTTTCTGAGGGCTTTTTCACTCCGGCGAGTATTGCCTTGGTTTGTGCGTGCCAATAGTTGGACATGTCTTGGTTTAGCGAGTAGGCCAGCTCCTGATGCTGGGCGTAGGTTCGGCTCAGGTTTCTGTAGCGGGTCATCCAGTCCTCGCGGCCGGTCATTTTGGCAAAGACGTTGTAGAAAGCTACGGAGTCCATCACGGCTTGCTGTTCTACAACGCTTTTGTAGGTGAAGAGGTCCCTTTTGCAGCCGAACACCACCACGTTTTCGCCCCATTCGGGGTTGGTGTTGTTGTAGTATGCAGCCATGTCGCAAAGCTCGTGGTAGTATTTAATGTCGTACGAACGGATGAAAATCTTGAAAAGATGCGGGTCGGTGGTGCGGTTGCGGTGGGCAAGGTGCAGTATGTCGGTGGCCATGCCCAGGTTTTTCATGTCGTCGCCGGTGTTCACAAACACGAAATTGAGGTCGTTCAGCACATTTTGCTCCCACGCGTGGAACTCCTTGGAATTCTTTGAGAAGGAGATGAACTCTACCTCGGGGTTGTTGGCGAAGGCAGGATGCGCGAGGAAGAAACGGTTTTTGGTGCCCTCGGCATTGGCACAAAGCACATAACATTTCAGAGGGTTCTTCTTTCCGTCGGCGCCGACAAAGCTTCCGAATTCATAAACGAATTTCAGTGCCTCCTCGCCCGACTCGTCGAAACCTACTATCAGTGCCGTGAAGGGCTTGCGTGCCGTAGCTGTGGTGGTGTCGGGGTTTACATAGTTTACGGGGTGGTGTATCGGGTTGTTCTTCAGCTCCACTATCGACAGACGCGCGGAGTCCACAATGCTGAGGCTTACGTTGTTTTTGCCGAGGCTGCGCATGTACAGCGAACCGTAGCTGTAAACCACGCAGAGGTCGTTGTAGAACGAGTGGCAGTACACCTCGACTTTCTTTTTCAGCATTGGGCTGTCTTTCGGTTCCGTGGTGGAGATGAGGGCGGAAGCGTTTTTGCGGTTCATCTCCTGGTCGCTCGAAAGGAAGAAAATCTTGATATCTTTGATGGTGTCCTTGGCGAGACATTTGTACAAAAACGAAAGTCCTGCGTAACTTAATACGTCCTTGAGCGACTGCTCGTTGTCGCGTTTAAGCAGGCTTACTTTGCTGGAGAGCAACAAGGCTCGTAGGTTGGCAATCCGTTCCATACGCTCGTTTTTCACCAGCGAGCCGCTGAAAAGGTGTGTGAAATGTATCGACGAATCGGAGCCTTTGCCGTCCGAAGGTGTCTCGAGGAAAAGAATCCTGTAATTGTTGTCCTTTTGTGTCCGTATTATGTCCTCGGCAAGCATGAAGGAGCTGGTGCTTTCGCCCCAGAAAATGAAAAGACGCGGGGTGCGCAGCTTGCGCAAAACACTCTTCGAGTGCCAGATGTAGGCTATCAACGGGATTATCAAGATGGCACTCAAAAGCACCGCAAGGAAGTGTACAAGGGCAAAGACAAACATGTACAAGGCGTTTTCGTGCATGCTGTGGCGGACTTCGATAAGGTCGGAATGCGACACGAACATCTCCAGCGACGACAGCGAGGCACGGAAGAACAAAGTGAGGATGTTGCCCTTGGAACCCTCGTCCCAGAATCCTATCATATACAGAATAATGCCGGAGAGGAAAATGCCGCCGGCAAGGAATTTCACTTTGTCGCTGATGAAATGGTTGAGCTTGGTTTTGTTTACCTTGTTCAGGATTATGATGGACACTATGATGGCAAGCACCGAGATAAGGACACGGTATCCGGTGGTGTCCATTTGCAGATATTGGTCGATGTGGAGCGAATGCATTTATTCGTATGTTTTTGTGTTAAGGGATTTATTTTCGTTTGCGGCAGTAGATGGCAAAGGCCAGAATTACAAGGTAGCAGGGAATTGCCACGAGGTAGGCCGTCTGTGTGCCGAAAATGCCTGACATTTTGCCGTAGAGCAGTGGCAGAGTGGCGCCGCCTGCTATTGCCATGATAAGCAGTGCCGAGCCCGTTTTGGTATGCTCTCCCGCACCCTCGAGGGCAAGCGGCCATATTGCAGGCCACACCAAGGCGTTGGCCAAGCCCAGCAAGGCCACAAACAGCACCGTGATAGGCACCTGCATTTGTATCTGGCTGAAAGTGCCGAGGTCGATGAAGGGGAAACTAACCGACAGCCCCTTGGGGACTATCACTGCACATGCGGCCAAGGCAATGCCCACCACCGCACAGCCGATAAGTGCCTGCCGCTGGTTGATGACTTTCGGTATCAGCACCACGCCCACAAAATAGCCTATCACCATGGCTATCAGCGTGAAACTGGTGAAATATTTGGCCGACTCCTGAGCTATGCCGAGGCTCATGCCGTATTTGATGATGGTGTCGCCGGCAATAACCTCCACGCCCACGTAGAAAAACAGGGCTATCACGCCGAACCACAGGCGGGTCTGACGCCAGATGCTGGAGTGGCCTTGCGCAGTGTCGGTGCCTTTGTCCTCCACTTCTGGCAGGTGCATAAAGCAGATGAGCAGGCCAAGGAATGTAAGTGTCACCGTCATAACTGTGTAAGGACGCACAAGGCGTGTGGCAAGTTGGTCGAGCAGAAGGTCTTTTTCCTCTAATTGGGTTGCAAGGTCGATGCGTTCGCTCAGGGTGTCGAACCCCATAAGCAGTATTGAGCCGAGGATGATGGGGGCGAGGATGCCCGCAAACTTGTTGCAGATACCCATGATACTCATGCGTTTGGCTGCACTCTCGATAGGCCCGAGGATGGTAACGTAGGGGTTTACGGCGGTCTGCATCAGCGCAAGGCCGGAACCCATGATGAACAACGCCACAAGGAACAGTATGTACGACCTTGTATATGAGGCAGGTATGAACAGAGCCGCGCCGATGGCCATCACAAAAAGACCGATGGCAATGCCGTTTTTGAAGCCCGTGCGTTTGAGTATCACCGACGAGGGCAACGCCCATACGAAATACGAGATGTAGAAAGCAAAAGTAACTAGGTATGCCGCCACCTCGCTAAGCTGGCAGGCGGTCTGCAAAAATGGTATCAGAGTGCCGTTGAGCCACGTCACAAAACCGAAGATAAAATACAATATTCCTATTACGATAAGTCCGAATAGAGTGTTTCTTTTATTCATTATCAGAAAGTTATGTTTTTTTATGTGAAAAAATCTTTATCGGGCAAATTTACGAAAAAAATACGAAAAAATGAAGTGCTGGAGTTTCAATTTGTGTCGGGATAGGGTGAAGGCATGGCCGGATGTCGTTTTTTCTCGAAAAAAAAGGACAGGCGTGTGAAAACGTCTGCCCTTTGTGTCGGTTGTTGAATTAGTGTTGCTTATTTGCGGCTTTCCTCAACAGCTTCTTTTATAAGTTGGAAAGTAGCTTCGATGTCGTTGTCCAAACCTACGGAGAAACGTATCAGACCTTCGCTCATGCCCATCTCGCGCTGGATTTCTTCGGGAACTTCCGACGAAGTGGACTTGCCGGAGTTGCTGAACAGCGTTTTGAAATATCCGAGGCTTACGGCCAGATAGCCGACACCTTTTTCCTGCATTATCTCCATGATACGGCTTGCGGCATCGGCAGTACCCATGTCTATGGAAATCATGCCGCCAAAGCCGTAGCCTTCGTTCATCATGCTCTTGAACAGCTCATGGTCGGTATGTTCGGGCAATCCAGGGTAGTTGTATTTGAAGCCCACCTCTTTGAAACGTTTTGCTAAATACATGGCGTTTTCGCTGTGTTTTTGCATGCGGATGTGCAGAGTGTGAAGGTTTTTGAGGATGCTCGACGAACGCATTGGATCCAAAACAGGACCGAGAAGCATGGCGGTGCCGTTGTTTACGTCGATAAGAGAGTTGATGTATTCGGCAGAACCGCAGATTGCTCCGGCCACACAGTCGTTTTTACCGTTTATGAATTTGGTCATACTGTAAACCACCACGTCGGCACCAAGTTGGTAGGGCGAGAAAATCATGGGGGTGAAAGTGTTGTCCACAATAAGTTTGGCACCGTGGGCGTGGGCTATCTTCGACAGCTCAGGCACGTTGGCTATGCGCAACAGAGGGTTGTTCATGGTTTCGGTGTACAGCACTTTGGTGTTGGGGCGGATGGCTTTCTTAACGGCTTCCAAGTCTTGGAAATTAACGAAAGTAACCTCAACGCCGAATTTCTTGATGTAGTTGTTGAGGAAAGCGAAAGTTCCGCCGTAGGTGGTCATGCTGGACACAATGTGGTCGCCGGATTTCACCTCGTGGATAAGGGCGCAGGTGATGGCGGCCATGCCGGAGCCTGTTACCCATGCGCTTTCGGTGCCTTCCATAGCCGCCAAAGCATTGCATAGAGCCATGTTGCTGGGGTTCCAGTGACGGCTGTAAAGGAAATAGCCCTCGGTTTCGCCGTGGAAAGTGTCGGTCATTAGGTGTGCCTTTTCGAAAGTGAATGTGGCACTGTCGCTGATGGCGGGATTAACGCCGCGAAAAGCGTCTTTGCCGTCGATGCGTTGGATGTTTGTTGCTGGGTCAAAATTTTTCATATATTTCTTTGATATTTAAATGTTTTTATTTTTTTCGTTTGTTGTTACGTGTTTTTCTATGTCAAAAAGTCGTGCTCGTTTTCATGTCTTTATGTGCTGCCGTATCCCGTTTTGCAGAAAACGACAACTGTATCCGCTCATTGTGTACGGCGTTTGCAAAGGTACATTATTTTTTTGTATTTTGTGGCATTTTTCTCAAAAAAATGTTGTTGTTTGCGAATACCGCCCGTTTGTCATATATATATGTCTGCAATATTTTTCATTGTATCGACTACTGTGAATTTTATTGTATGATATAGTACTGATTGATAAGTAGTTGGGTATTTATTATGTAAAAAAATATGAAAAAAAGTATAAAATTGAGAAAAAAC
>Ga0265298_10009296_pt1 | contig 11711 bp, 10 predicted proteins | sample AusTroGonzalo_MG_3_FD_193486 | JGI IMG/M metagenome (GOLD analysis project Ga0265298, IMG submission 193486) | Bovine rumen microbial communities from tropical cattle in Woodstock, Queensland, Australia - Gonzalo_01 | ecosystem: Host-associated > Mammals > Digestive system > Stomach > Rumen ...
TTCGCGAATTCTTCTTCCGAGATAAAATGAACGGTGGTTTCATAACCCACAAAATAGTTGGGCATGGTTTTGATGGCCGTTTCAATGGCCTGCAGGTCGGCGCCTTCTTCCGGCACCACGAAGCATTCCCGCAGGTGCATCTCATTGCCGGGGGCGTCCGTTCCTTTGCCGCTGCGGACCGCGTCCAGGTATTCCTGTTTGGGAATGGTGTACTGTTTGCCGTTCTTTACGCCGGGGATGCGGCGGATAGCGTCGGAGTGGCCCTGGCTCACGCCCTTGCCCCAAAAAGTATAGGATTTTCCTTCCGGCAGTACGCTGTCGCCCAGCACGCGGAGCAGGGAGAACAGACCCGGATCCCAGCCTACGGAGATGATGGCGGCGGTGTTGTTGGCTTTTGTTACCGCGTCCATGTTTGCGAAATGTTCCGGAATGCGGGGGTGGGTGTCAAAGCTGTCTACCGTCACGAAGTTCTGGGCCAGCTCCGGTCCCTGGTCGACCAGGTCTGTGGCGGAACCGCCGCACAAAATCATGACGTCGATTTTATCCTTGTATTCCAGCACATGCTTTAAGTTGATGGCCGGCACGCCGCTGGCCGTACCGGGCAGGTCCCGCCGGGAAAACACACCTACCAGCTCCATGTCTTCCGCCCGGTTCACCGCCAGTTCCACGCCGTGCCCCAGGTTACCGTAACCGCAAATGCCGATGCGAATCTTTTTTTCCATAATGAAAATACCCCTCTCTGTATGTGAATTCAAATTCCATATAATAATTTATCAAATTCGGGCGGTTTTGTGAACATTTTTATAAAAAATTTACCAAAAAATCACGTCTGTGATATAATAACTAATTGAAATAAAGATTTCGCTTTTTATTATAACAGAAAGGGGTGTGAGTTATGGATCTGGATTATCATTTCGGTACGGTGTATGTCCTTTCCCGCTGGGCTGATTTCGGCAGTTTCAATGCCCGGACCATCGCGGCCAGCTCCCAGCTAGTGGATGATAACTTCGACACCACGCCCTTTTCCGATGAAGAAGAAGAAAAGAACATCGCCCGGGGCATACAGGTGCGGTATTCCTGCCAGAACGTATGGGGCAACATTTCGGGGAAGGGGAACGAAGACATCTGGATCCCGTTCCATTTCCTGCCGGGGCTGCAGGGGCAGACGGAAGCGGAAAAGCTGGTCTGCAAGAAGCACAGCGTGCTGGCGAAACGGCTGAAATACAGGCTGTATGATACTACGCTGGCCACTTCCAATTACGTGTTCCGCCTGGGCGTGGGCATGCACGTGCTGGCGGATACCTGGGCCCATCAGGAGTTCGCGGGCATCAACAACGCGGTGAACCAGGTAAAGGACCTGCTGTTTTCTACCCAGGGCAGCATGGTGGAAAAGATGCTGGACGAAATGCTGGATTCCACCTTGCTGGGCAAGGTGCTGGATATGGTGATGCCGCTGGGCCATGCGGCGGCGGTCCATTGCCCGGATATGCCGTACCTGTGGTGGAAGAGCGGGGAACGCTTTACCGGCGGGCGCAAGAACTGGGACGAGTTCATGGACGCATCGGAAGAACTGTACTCGATCCTGCAGCATGTGAGCGGCGTTCCGGAAACGGGGCTGACCATGGAGCAGCGGGACAAGCTTTCCGAATGCTTTAAAGGCTTCCAGTCGGAAAACATTAACCGGCGCTACGGCCTCTGGATCGACCGCATCCGGGAAAATTTCTTTGAATTCGCGGATTTCAACGAAGATGACCGGAATGTGGAATACAGTATCGGCCTGATCCTGGATGACCTGAACTGGCGCAAGCAGTTCTATGATGAGGTCAATGACCATTTCTTCTGGGTGAAAGAGCAGCTGGAAGCAAACGGGATCGACCGGCTGGGGAAGAAGTACAAGGGTTACTGAGATAAAAATAAATAATAAAGCGTGCAGGGTTTCGCAAAACCTTGCACGCTTTGTGTTTTTATGCTTAAATTGTTTTTACACCCGCCCTGCTTTCCGGTTCAGTATCGGTGCCGCTGCGAGAATCAGGACGATTCCCAGCAGTTTTTGCCACGTAAAGACTTCCCCCAGAAACAAAAAGCTGACAACGGCCGCCACGACCGGTTCTATTGTTGCCAGGATGGCGGCGTGGCCGGCCTCCAGCTTCTGCAGGCCCCGCATATATAATACGTTGGGGAATACGCAGCTGACCAGCCCGATGCCGATGATGCCGCCCCAGACGGTTATGTCGCTGAACAGGGCGGATCGGGTCGCCAGTCCGGAAAGGGGCAGGGTAAAGGCGGAAGCGAAGAGAAAGCACCAGAGGCTGACAGTGAGGGCCGAATACTTTTGGGCGGCGGGTTTGCCGAAAATACTGTACAACGCGTAGCCGAAGCCGCTTCCCAGCCCGTACAGCAGGGTCCGGCGGCTGACGGCAAGGCCGTCGGAAAAGGCGCCGGTTATGCAGCCGCAGCCGATGAAGGTGATGAGTAACGCAATTATTTTTTCTTTCGTCAGTTTTTCGTGGAACAGGACCACGGACATGAGCATTACGAATACCGGCGCCGTGTAAAGCAGCAGGGCGGCGATGGCCAGGCTGCCGCCGGCGATGGCGTTAAAATAGCACCAGTTGAAAAAGACCAGGCCGATGACGCCGTTGCCGAAGAACATCCACCAGTCTTTGGGGCGTATAAAAAACCGGCGCGGGTCCGTGCGCCGGATGATCAGCGCGGTCAGCAGCAGGGCCGTGGTGACGCGCAGTGTGGTGATCTGCAGAGGCTCAAATCCCTTGGACGCCAGGATGTTGACGAAGAGGCCGATCAGGCCCCACAGGGTTCCGGCGCCCAACACGGAAAAGGCAGCGGAGTTTTTCATTTAGGTAAATCCTTTGCGCATAAAGTCAGGTAACCGGGGTTCATAAGAAATCCAAGTCGGAAACATCTTCTGTCTGTTCCGCGTCATCGTATGTGTCCAGGACATTGTGCAGCGTTCCTTTTAATTTATACTGCAGCACAACGGCAAGGTTCACGTTCTCCATGGCATGGAAGATATTGTTGGGCACTTGGGGGTTCTCCTCCGACAGCCTGGCGATCAGCTGCTTGATTTCCTGCCGTTTGGAAGGAGCCGGTTCGTCCGGACGGGCAGCCGCGATCTGTTCGGTGAAGCGGCAGGCGCACTGCAGAAATTCCAGATGGTTTTCGTCCCGCCAGCTTTTGATATCCGCCTCCCGCACGTAATACATGGGACGGATCAGCTCCATCCCCGCCCAGTTGGCGCTTTTTACCTTCGGCATCATGGTGCGGATCTCGCCGCCGTAGATCATGCTCATCATATTGGTTTCGATGATATCGTTGAAGTGATGCCCCAGCGCGATTTTGTTGCAGCCTGCTTCTTGGGCGTAGCGGTACAGAAAACCGCGGCGCATCTTGGCGCATAAATAACAGGGATTTTGTTCCACGTGAAACACGGCATCAAACACTTTTGTATTAAAAAAAGTAATGGGGATGCCCAGCAGCGCCGCGTTGTTCTCAATCTTCTGCCGGTTCCGTTCCGCATACCCGGGATCCATGCACAGGAATTTTGTTTCAAAAGGAATTTTGTTCCGCCGCTTCAGTTCCTGGAACAGCTTGGCCATGAGCATGGAGTCCTTGCCGCCGGAAATGCAGACAGCAATGCGGTCGCCGGGGCGCACCAAATCATAGTTGCAGATGGCCCGGACGAATTTGTTTAAGATTTTATGTTTGTATTTTGCCCGCAGGGAGGCTTCAATATGCTTTAAGCGGTTGCGGTCCGCAAAATCCGCGGCCGGCCCTTCCTGCAAACCGTTTTTTATTTTTGTATCATTATTTATATCGTTCATGCTTTTATTCCGTTCTGTTGCTGCCGGCAGCGGCACAATCCGTAAAGACGTTTCTCGCCCGGCGTTTCTTTGTCTGCCGTACCGCGCCGCTGACGCGGTACCGTGCGGTATGATTTATTATAACACATACGGACTTGTTTATTGAAAAAGAAGCAAGGCATCCCGTAAAAATTTTGTTTTTTTAACAGATTGTTTCGTGCAACGGGGAAAAGTGTGCTATAATACTACTGTTTAGCAGTAAAAGCTTTTTCGATACAGGAGGAGAAACGCATGCAACCTGACAGGGGAACAAGAGCGGTGGTAAATCTGGACGCCATCGTAAACAATATTAAAGCCGCAAAGAAAAATCTGATGCCGGGCACAAAGCTGTGCGCGGTAGTGAAGGCCAACGCCTATGGCCACGGCGCCATCCCGGTGGCCATAACCTGCATGGAGGCCGGCGTGGATTATTTCGCGGTGGCGCTGGTACAGGAAGCGGTGGAGCTGCGGGACGCGGGCATCACCAAACCGATCCTTGTGCTGGGGGCCATGCCTGTCCGCCCGTCCATGGCGGACCTTTGCGTGAGGTTCAACATCTGCCACGCGGTTTTTGACGAGGAACGCCTGAACCTGCTGAATGAAGCAGGGCTGCGGCGCGGAAAGAAGGCCAAGATTCATATTGCCCTGGAAACGGGCATGAACCGGATCGGCATAAAAATTGAAGAAGCGGCGGCGTTTGCGGAAAAAGTGAAAGCCATGGAGGGAATTGAAGTAGCCGGCGCGTTCTCCCATTTTTCCGCGGCGGACGTGCAAGACAAAAGCTATGCGGATTACCAGTACGCGCAGTTCATGAAAGGCATTGCGGCGTTGGAAGCCGCGGGACTGCAGATTCCCATTAAGCACATCTGCAACAGCGCGGGCATCGCGGAACTGCCCCAGTACCAGCTGGACATGGTGCGCCTGGGCATCACCCTGTACGGCTCCCGGCCGGCGGACATCACAGAACCCTATAGGGACTACCGTCCTGTCATGACCTTAAAGACCCAGATCGCCTTTGTGAAAACACTGCCGGCAGGATGTGACATCGGCTACGGCAGAACCTTCACCACCCGGAGGGAAAGCCGCATCGCCACCGTCCCGGTGGGATACGCCGACGGCGTCAGCAGGCATCTTTCCAATAAAGGCTGCATGGTGGTGCGGGGCAAGCGGGCCCCCATCGTCGGCCGCGTCTGCATGGACCAGATCATGCTGGACGTTACGGATATTCCGGACGTTGCCGTGGGGGACGACGTGATCGTATACGGTGGGCCGGAGCTGCCCGCGGAAGAAGTGGCGGCGACGGCAGGCACCATTTCCTATGAAATGTTCTGCGTGCTGCATCCCCGTATTCCCCGCGTGTATGTGAGAGATTAAAAAAGAGAGGCGTTGCGCGCGCCTCTCTTTTTTTTACGGGTATCAGTCTTTTTCTTTAATGTAATTGCCGTTGACCCAGCCCTGGATCCAGCCGTAATCCTTATTATAATACTTCACTTCGTACCATGCGTCGCCGTCGGCGGCCGTTATCCTGTTTAATAACGTGACGGAATCGCCTTTGAAGAATACGCCCAGGCTTCTGTAATCCGCGCCGGGGCCGGTACGGATATTCACTTCATTGCCGGTGATGGCGCCGGGATGGTTTCCGGGCCATCTGGGCGTCATTTCCCCGACGAAGCCCCCTTCTTGCACAAAAGGCAGGACCTCGCTCACAAACAGGGTGGCCAGATCGACATTTTTCTGTTCCCTGATATCCCCGTGATAATGTCCCGGGGAGGCGCCTTCACCGCTGAAAAGCCGTTCTGAAACCACCATGTTCCCTCCGGCGTCATAATCTACAAGGATGTACATGGGGAGCAGGTGATGGCTGCCGCGCCATTCGCCGTAATGATGGTCCTTATCGTAACTGTCGTTTTGAATCAGGAACTGGGTGATGAACAGCCCTTTCTTTTTGCTGTTCTCTTTATCCATATCTTTGAACACCGCGTCCGGGTTTTCGATACTGGCGACGCGGTTGTTTTTCATGTCCGCGAGATAGATCGTATCGCCGACTTTGGCCATGAACCCGTCGGGATTGTGGCCGTACGTGGAACAGGCAACGGGCCCCCGGATGCCGAAACGCTGCAGTCCGGCTTCCGCGGAAGACGCCGCGCTTACGCTTTTGTTCATGCCGAAAACAGAGAATAAGGCGGTCAGGCACAGCAATAATGCCAGTGTTAACAGGTTGTTCAGCCGGTTCAAGCCGTTTTTCATCGTCAAAACCTCCCTTGCAGTCTGTTGCATTTCACTAATTCATTATAGCACAATTTTTATAACCGGATATATGTTATGTTCACTGCTGCATAAAGATTTAACGGAAGGAACCGTGTTTCATGTTATAATAAAGCCGGATTATCCATTCAGGATACTGTTACGGTACGTAAAAGGAAAGTGATTCCGGGAAAGGAAGACTGCATCATGAATAAAACGGAATGCCTGCAGCTGTTGAAAAAATTTGAAGGAAGCACGTTCATAAAATATTGCGGCCTCACGTTGGAAGACGCGGACTGCGGCTGGGTGAAGGCCAGCATGCCGGTGAAAGAAGAAATCACAAATCCCTTCGGCTATGTCCACGGCGGAGCGCTGCAGACGCTGATCGATTCGGCAGGCGGTATCGTCTGCTGGACCGTGGGCTGCAAGGTCTGTACCCTGAACCTGACCACGTCGTTTATGAGCAATGTGAAAGTCGGTCATACGGTTTTCGCGGAAGCAAGCGTGGTCCGCAAGACCGACCATGTGGTTTTTACGGAAGTGAAAGTATACAGCGACGAGGACGAAATGCTGGCAAAAGGCAGCGCCACCATGTATATCGTGGGCGTGTATGAAAAAATTCCGCCCCGGTGGTAAAGAAGCGGAATACGGTCAGAAGTTATCCGTTCTGGCCGCGCAGTATGGCGTCCAGCCCTTTCCACAATTCCCTGAAATGGTCCGGGAAATTCTCCGAGCCGTCCGCCGTTATGTTCCTGCCACCGTTGACGGTGGCCTTCAGCGAGAACATGATTCCGTCCCTGACATCTTTCGGGTGGGCGCCGTGAAAACCGTCCCACGAAATCAGTTCGCATTCGTTCAGCAGCGTCAGCACCCTGCCGGCGTCGCACACCGCTTTGCTGACGGGCTCCCGCACCCGTCCCTCCTCTTTCCGGTACCGTATTTCGTATTTCACGACCTCGGCATTCTCACCGTTCATTACAACTTCGTACTCGCTGGTAAACCGCATGCCGCTGAGGCGAAGCGTGACAATCTCAAAAGACCCGACCGTTTCGGCGGGCGTTTCCGTGCCGGATGCCTGTGAAACAGACGTAACCAGCACCATCGCTGCGGACAGCAGCAGGAACGTGAAAACCCGTTTCATAAAGTTTCTGTTCATTTTTGTTCCGCCTTTCCTATTACAATTGTCAAGCTATTTCCATAAAGTATTTTATATTAAAATTATTATTAGTCAATAGAAATATAACCAGTCCCCATGTGGTAGAAAACTGCATGGGGACTGGTTTCTTTTTTGGTGATCCAGGAGGGATTCGAACCCCCGACCCACGGCTTAGAAGGCCGTTGCTCTATCCAACTGGGCTACTGGACCATGTAATTTGCAGACATCATTATATCATATTTTTTGTTAAATGCAAGGCGACAAACGAAAATGTCAATAAAAAACAGGTGAATGTTTCCTTTTTCTTTCTTATTCACGGGTTCATGTGATATAATAAATCAAATATGCTAAAACATTATAATGATGTTTATATTTTCACGGAGATGCGATAATGAACCAATTACCTGTCAAAGCAATCGTTCTTTTGTTGGTTATCGTGGGATTTAATATTTTGTTCGGTATCGACGGGGTGGCGCTGTTGGACCCTGACGAACCGGTATACGCGGAAACGGCAAAAGAAATGATCCGTTTTAACGAATACCTTTCTCCCCGTATTTACAATGAATACTGGTATGACAAGCCACCGATTTTTTACTGGCTGCTGGTAGGTTCGCTGAAACTGTTCGGCGGGTTTTCCGAGTTCGCGGCGCGCATCCCTGCCTGCCTGATGGCCATCGGGGCGGTTTTAATGACCACCCTTTCCGCCTCCCGGCAGTTCAACGCCAGGGCCGGCTTCTGGTCCGGCCTGGTCATGGGGACCACGGTCATGATCATGTATATGGGCAAGGCCTCGGTGACGGATACCACGCTGCTGTTCTTTATGACGGGGGCGCTGCTCTGCTTTATGCATGAAAAATACTGGTTGATGTATTTGTTCTGTGGGTTTGCGGTGATGACGAAAGGACCGATCGGGGTGGTGTTTCCCGGCGCGATCGTCTTTTTGTATCTGCTGGTTACCCGCCGTCTGGGACGGTTGCTGCATATGCATGTGATTCCCGGCCTGATTCTGGTGGCAGCGGTAGGGCTGCCCTGGTATTTGTTCATGTACCAGAATCACGGCATGGACTTTATTTATGAATTTATCGGGTTCCATAACATCAGCCGCTTTGCCGCGCCGCTTCATCCTAACCGGGTACATTGGTGGTATTACCTTCCCGTCATTATCCTAGGGCTGTTCCCCTGGACCGGCGTCCTGCTGAAATCCGTTAAAGATGCTGTTACGAAAAGTTTGGGGCAGGAAAGTACGAAGCTGTTGTTCCTGCAGGTATGGTGGATTTTTGTATTTATTTTCTTCTCCATCGCCAAAACCAAGCAGGTTTCTTACATGCTGGTGCTGCTGCCGGCCCTGTCCATGATTATCGGCTGGAATATTGAGCGGATGACCTGTGACAACGGAAAATATCAGTCCGGCTGGGTGGCAGGGACTTTTGTCATGTATCTGCTGATGGGCGTTGCCTGGATTGTCGGCGGCCGCCAGATGCCGGAGATTGCCATGACAGGCATGCTGTTGGGAGTAGTTACTCTTGTGCTGGGTGCGGCGATTTTGCTTGCTTTGAAAAAATACTGTAATGTGGAAACCGCGGCTTGGCTCCATGTGGTGACGGGCCTGGTGACCATGATCATGGCTTTTGGCGTGATGATGCCGCAGATCCAGGACCGGTTCAGTGTAAAGACCATTGCGCAGACTTATGTGTCAACAGAGAAGGATACGTCGCGGGTACTGTATGTTGACAGATTCCTGCGCCCCGGCTTCATGTTGTATACAGATATTCCGGGCATTGAAGCGGATGTCAACAGTGAGAAATCGCTGGACGCCGTGAAACAAGACCCACGCCCGAAATATATTGTGATGCGCGAGCACATGTACAAGAAAACGAAAGAAAAAATGGGCGGCGAAAATTGGGAGTTGCTGGAAAACAAAGCGGGTATCTGTATCTATAAGAGCAGGTAGCAGAAACCGGAAACGAGGATAAAACAGAGTATGTCTTCAGAAACCGTGCTGTACATGGTGATCCCCTGTTATAATGAACAGGAAGTGTTGCCGGATTCAGCGGAAAAACTTAAAAATAAAATATCAGATTTAATTGCAAAGAGAAAAATTCATCAAAACAGTAAAATCTGTTTTGTGAATGACGGGAGCCGGGACCGTACCTGGGAGATGATACAGGAACTCTGTAACCGGGATCCGGTGTATTCGGGCATCTGTCTGGCCCATAACGAAGGGCATCAGAATGCGGTGTTGGCCGGCCTCATGACGGTACAGCCTTACTGCGATACCGCCATCAGCATGGACGCGGACCTGCAGGACGACATCAATGCCATAGACGCCATGGTGGACAAATTTGACGAAGGCTGCAATATCGTATACGGGGTCCGGGATAACCGGGAAACGGATACGTGGCTCAAGCGGGTTACGGCGGAAGGTTTTTACCGTTTTATGAAAGCCATGGGCGCGGAAGTGATTTTCAACCACGCGGATTTCCGGCTCATGGACAGGAAGGCGCTGGCGGCCTTTGGGGAGTATCAGGAGGTCAATCTGTTCCTGCGGGGCATCGTCCCTATGATCGGGCTGAAGCATGACTGCGTATATTATAAGCGGAAAGAGCGGCTGGCTGGGGAGAGCAAGTACCCACTGAAAAAGATGTTTGCCTTTGCCTGGCAGGGAATTACCTCCCTGTCGTCCAGGCCCATTAAGTTCATTGTGGATTTGGGTCTGGGGATTTCCCTGGTCAGCGGGCTTGTGTTGGTCTGGTCCCTGTTCCGGCATTTTACCGGTCAGACCATTGCGGGCTGGACCAGCCTGATTATTTCACTGTGGCTGCTGGGTGGTCTGATCCTGCTGGCCATCGGTATTATCGGTGAATATGTTGGGAAAATTTATCTGGAAGTGAAGCGGCGTCCCCGGTATCTGGTGCAGGAGTTTATTGATACAAACCAGAAAAACGGCAGAGCCGCAAAATAAAAAAGACCTTCTGCGTCGGAATCGCCAGATTTTCATCCTGCGTTACAGAAAGTCTCTTTAAACAAAAATGGAGCGGGCGATGGGAATCGAACCCACAACATCAGCTTGGAAGGCTGGAGTTTTACCACTAAACTACACCCGCATAAAATTTTGGATAACCAAAATCTACAAGATATAATACATGAAACGCTATGGTTTGTCAAGTTTGCTGTAAGAATTGTTCAGCGTCGGTAAAAGCGGAGTCCTTTTTTAAATACATTACTTGATAAAAGCAGTATGAGGAGGAATCGGTATGACAAGAGTAAAAGAGACCATCGTACGTCATGACAAGGGTTACAACTGTGCGCAGTCCGTGGCCTGCACCTACGCGGATCTGGTGGGGCTGGATGAAGCCACCATGTTCAAGGTGACGGAAGGTTTAGGAAAAGGCATGGGCGGCACCCTGGCAACCTGCGGCGCATTGAGCGGCGCCTGCGTGCTGGCCGGTATGAAGCGCAGCACGGGGAACATGGAAGCCCCGGACAGCAAGCTGGAAACCTATAAGCTGGCGGAAGAGATCGTCAATAAATTCCAGGAACAGTGCCATTCTCTGGTATGCAAAGAACTGAAGGGACTGGATACGGGGAAAGTACTGACTCCCTGCCCGGACTGCATCATGAACGCGGCCCGTATTGCGGAGGAAGTGCTGGAGCTGAAGGCGTAAGTTAAGTGTAAATTAAAAGTATAGAAAATAAAAAGGAACTGGACGAAACCTGATTATAATTTCGTTCAGTTCTTTTTCTGTTAAAAACAAATGGTCGGAGCAGCAGGATTCGAACCTGCGACCCCCTGCTCCCAAGGCAGGTGCGCTACCAAACTGCGCTATGCCCCGACGTACTGTATGCTTACACCGTTACCGGTGTAAGCATAGCTATTATATATGAGCCGTAACGCGGTTGTCAAGAAAAATCAAAGACCGGCTTCCCCAACGGGAAAGCCGGTTTTGTATTGTCTCTGAAATTATTTGAAATAACGTTCCAGCAGGCCTTTGAAGGCTTTGCCATGGCGTGCTTCGTCGCGGGCCATTTCATGAACGGTGTCATGGATAGCGTCCAGATTTAATGCTTTCGCGCGTTTTGCCAAGTCGGTCTTGCCGGCGGTGGCGCCGTTTTCAGCTTCCACACGCATTTCCAGGTTCTTTTTGGTACTGTCGGTAATGACTTCGCCCAGCAGCTCCGCAAATTTGGCAGCATGTTCCGCTTCTTCGTAAGCGGCTTTTTCCCAGTACAGGCCGATTTCCGGATAGCCTTCCCGGAACGCCACGCGGGCCATAGCCAGGTACATGCCTACTTCGGTGCATTCGCCGTTGAAGTTGGCGCGCAGGTCGGTTTTGATATCTTCGGGAACATCAGCGGCTACGCCTACTACATGTTCGGCAGCCCAGGTCATGTCGCCGGCCTGCTCTACAAATTTGGAAGCGGGGGCTTTGCACTGCGGGCACTGAGCCGGG
>Ga0265298_10009298_pt1 | contig 11710 bp, 7 predicted proteins | sample AusTroGonzalo_MG_3_FD_193486 | JGI IMG/M metagenome (GOLD analysis project Ga0265298, IMG submission 193486) | Bovine rumen microbial communities from tropical cattle in Woodstock, Queensland, Australia - Gonzalo_01 | ecosystem: Host-associated > Mammals > Digestive system > Stomach > Rumen ...
GGACGTGTGCGGGATGACGCCGGAAGGAACCCTGGCATACCGGAAGGAAATGGCGGAACTGAAACAGAAGTACGCCGGGCGGATCCGGGTTCTGTGCGGGCTGGAGCGGGATTACTACTCTGACGATGACCTGGATTATGACTATGTGATCGGATCGGTCCACTGGCTGAAAATGCCGGACGGCCGGAAGCTTTCCGTGGACTGGACGGCGGAAAAGCAGGCGGAGGGCGTACGGAAATACTACGGCGGGGACTGGTATGCCTTCGCGGAGGATTACTACAGGCTGGTCGGCGACGTGATGGATAAAACCGGATGCGAAATCGTCGGCCACTTCGACCTGCTGACCAAATTCAACGAACAGGAACACTTTTTCGACGTCAGCCATCCCCGTTATACGGCAGCCTGGAAGGCCGCGGCGGACAGGCTGCTGGAAAAGGGCGGAATCTTCGAGGTTAATACCGGCGCCATCGCCCGGGGATACCGGACGGAGCCCTACCCTTCCCGCGAAATCCAGGAATATATCGCCCGCAGCGGCGGCAGGCTGATTCCTGCCAGCGACGCCCACCGGAAAGAGGACGTGGGCTTCCAGTTCGAAAAATGGGTGCCGCTGATCCCGGAAACCGAAGAAAACCCGGAGAAATAACGAAGTAAGCCCGAAAGGCGGAAGGAGCTGATCGTCCTGAAAAAACTGGCTGCATGGTGCATCCTGTTTTGCCTGCTGGCGGGGTGTTTTCCCGCGCTGGGAGAAACAGGAACGCCGTCCCTGAAGGAAATCTATGCCGGACAGTTCGATTTCGGCGCCGCCGCGCCCCGGGCGGCCTTCAGCGATCCGGCGCTGAAACAGCTGATGCTGGAGCAGTTCAGCATTCTGACCCCCGAGAACGAACTGAAGCCCAATTATGTGATGGACTGGGAAAAAAGCCGGAAGCTGGCCGCGGAGTCCGGGGACGAAACCGCGGTCGCGGTGCAGTTTGAGGCGGCAGAACCGCTGCTGGATTTCGCGAAGGAAAACGGGTTGAAGGTACACGGCCATGTTCTGGTCTGGCATAACGAGACGGACGAAGCCTTTTTCCGCGAAGGATATGACAGGAACCGGCCCATGCTGGGCCGGGAAGCCATGCTTGGGCGGCTGGGGAACTATATCCGGGAGATCATGGAGTTCCTGAATGAAAACTATCCCGGGGTTGTGGTTTCCTGGGACGTCGTCAATGAAGCCATAGACGACGGGACCAAAGGGCTGCGTAAATCCGCCTGGTATGAAACGGTCGGCGAAGACTATGTGGAACGGGCCTTTGAACTGGCCCGGAAATACGCGCCGGCTGGAACGCTGTTGTACTACAACGATTACAACACAGCGTATCCCGGCAAGCTGAAAGGAATCCTGGGACTGCTGGAGAAGCTGATCCCGGAGGGAAATATCGACGGCTACGGCTTCCAGATGCATCACCGGGTGCTTGAACCGGGCATGTCCATGCTGTCCGGCGCTGTCCGGGCTGTGGCTGCTCTCGGGCTGAAACTGCGCGTCAGCGAGCTGGATGTGGGAATCAAAACCCTGTCGGAGGAATCCCTGGCCAACCAGGCAAAAAAGTACGCGGACGTCATGAAGCTGATGCTGGATTATGCGGGCCAGACGGAAGCCGTGGAGGTCTGGGGGCTCAAGGATGATATGAGCTACCGAAGCTATGAATATCCCCTGCTGTTTGACGCGGACGCCGGCCCGAAACCCGCTTTCTGGGCGGTGGCGGATCCGGAAAACGAACAGTACAGATGACCGGCTGGAAGGCCGGTCCGATTTTTTTCTTTTTTTTCGGGAACTTTTCCCCGGAAGCCGCGTCTGACAGGATGAAAGGGGGCGGAAAGCCCCGGGGAAGGAGAAGAAACCCATGAAGAAGCTGACTGCGTTGATGCTGATCCTCGCGCTGTTGATGACCGCCGTATCCGGCGTGCTGGCCGAGGAAAACAAAATCTGGAAGAAAGGCGATACCGGTGAAACGGTAACCTGGATCCAGACCCGGCTGAAGGAACTGGAATACCTGGAGAAGGATCCCGACGGAACCTTTGACGAGGATACCGAGAATGCGCTGACCCTGTTCCAGCGGTACGAGGGACTGCTGGTGACCGGCATGGCGGATGCCGTCACGATGAAGGCGCTGGAAACCGCGGAGAGGCACTTGAGCGAGTACAGCCGGAGCCGGGACGCGGTGTACGAGGATTATGAAGCCGCGGCAGGGGAGGCCTGGTATGACGCGGGCGCCATGAACGCGATGGCGACGTCGGTGCCGGCCATGAAGTCCTCCGCGTGGGAAGCGGACGGCTGGAACACGGATGAATATACCCGGTTCGTCAGCAACGGCTTCCTGGGTACGGTTACGTCGCCGCTGTCCACCTTCGCGGCGGACGTGGACACCAGTTCCTATGCCCAGTTCCGGCGCCGGGTGCTCGGAGGGGACAGCGTTCCTGCGGACAGCGTCCGGATTGAGGAAATGCTGAACTACTTTCATTATGACTATGCCGGCCCGAAGGGGAACGATCCCTTCGGCGTGACGCTGGAGCTCGCGCCCTGCCCCTGGAATGAGAAAACCATGCTGCTGCTGATCGGCCTGCAGGCGAAGGAAATCACGGCGGAGGAACGCGCGCCCCACAACCTGGTGTTCCTGATCGATACCTCGGGAAGCATGTACGGCGAGGACAGGCTGGACCTGGTCAAGCGGGCGTTCCTGCTGCTGCTGGACGAGCTGAAGGAGGACGATACCGTATCCATCGTTACCTATGCCAGCTCGGACCGTGTGGTGATTGAGGGTGTTCCGGCCCAGGAGAAAACCCGGATCATGGAAGCGATCTGCGAACTGGAAGCACACGGCTCCACCAACGGTTCCGCCGGTATTCTGCGGGCGTATGAAATCGCTGAAAAGTACCGGAAGGAAGGCGGCGTAAACCGCATCCTGCTGGCGACTGACGGCGACCTGAACGTGGGGGTGACCAGCGAGGGTGATCTGGCCCGCATGGTGGAAGATAAGAAAAAGTCCGGCATCGCCCTGACCTGCCTGGGCTTCGGCATGGGCAATTATAAAGACAACAAGATGGAAGCCCTGGCGGATTACGGCGACGGCAACTGCTGGTACATCGATACGATCCATGAAGCCCGGAAGGCACTGGTGACTGAAGGCGGCGGCGCTTTCCAGACCGTGGCGAAGGATGTCAAGATCCAGGTGGACTTCAACCCCTCCCTGGTGGCCGGGTACCGCCTGATCGGGTATGAAGACCGGCTGATGGCTGCGGAAGACTTTGCCAATGATGAAAAGGACGGCGGAGAGATCGGCAGCGGCCACCGGATGACGGCCCTGTACGAAATCGTTCCTGCCGGAAGCGACTTTGATTTCGGCGCTGCGGACAGCCGGTATGCAGTTCACCAGAGGGAGAACGAAACCGCTGAAGGGGAACTGCTGACCGTGGCGATCCGGGCCAAAGAGCCGGACGGCGATACCAGCAGGCTGTACGAGTATCCCGTGGAAACCGGGATCCTGAAGCAGGAACTGACGGACAACATGAAGTTCGCGGCGGCGGTAGCGGAAACCGGCATGCTGCTGCGGGACAGCGAATGGAAGGGAACTGCGACCTGGGACAGCGCGCTGGCGCTGCTGAGAAGCTGCGGAAGCGTGAGCGGGGACGTGTATAAGGAAGAATTTGTATACCTGGTCGGGCTGCTGAGCCGGTAAAGGCACGGTCCGGGGACAGGACGGGGGGCGGCAAGGAACCGCTCCCCGCTTTTTGTCATTGCAAAGGGGAGGGAAAACTGGTATGATTCCCTGTTGGAACGGAGGGATTCAGAATGGGATTTTTATATGAAACACATATGCATACCTGCCAGGGAAGCAAATGCGGCGTCAGCACCGGGAAGGAGCAGGCGGATTACTATAAGGAAATGGGCTATGCCGGGATTATCATTACGGACCATTTCTTCGGCGGGAATACCGCGGCGGACCGGAGCCTGCCCTGGAAAGAGCGGATCGAATGGTACTGCAGGGGATATGAGGACGCCAAAAAGGAAGGGGACCGGATCGGGCTGGACGTGTTCTTCGGGATTGAACAGAACTATACAGGAGACGAATACCTGATTTATGGGCTCGGCAAAGAATACCTGCTGGCCCATCCGGAAATGGAACACTGGACCCGGCGGCAGCAGCTGGAGGAAGTCCATAAAGCCGGCGGCTGTGTGATCCAGGCGCATCCCTTCCGGATGCGGTCCTATATGCATACCATCAAGGTGGGGGACCGCTTTACCGACGGCATCGAAGCGGCGAACGCGGGCAACGACCCGGTCGAAGATGCCCGGGCGTTCCGGATGGGGAAGGCTATGGGGCTGGTGATGACCGCGGGCAGCGATAACCATCATTCCCCGACGGATAAGCTCTACGGCGTGATTCTCGAAAAAAGATTGACATGCATTGCCGATTATGTCAAAATAATACTGAGTAAAAGTAAAATTGGCCTGTATGTGTCCGCTGAGCGGTTTGAGATGGTTCCCGGACAGGTTCCGGATGAACGGCATTTCGCTTACAGGCTGGACGATGAGGAAAAGGCGGTCCCGTGGGACCATCAGTGGATGGACTGACGCGGGGCTGCACAGGAGGATGAAACACAGTGTACCCGCTGCTGATCCTGAGGGAAGAACTGGTTTGCTTCATTATTCTCCTCTATTTGATTTTCATAACCCGGATGTACCGGATGGGCAAGGACAGCAAAATCTTCAACCAGCTGCTCGGCTATGCCACGTTCCATATCATCATGGATGGGGTAACTGTCTGGACCGTCAACCACCGGGACGCGGTTCCCGGATGGTTCAACGACGGGTGCCATATGCTGTTCTACCTGGCTGCCATTCTCTATGCCAACACCTTCCTGCTGTATACCCTGGAGCTGTTCCATCACGGGCAGCTGCGGCACCGCTATAAATGGACGTATGTCCCCATTGCGGTGTACGCGGTGCTCCTGGTGACGGTCCTGAAGATTGACTATGTTAAAATGAACGGGACCGATCTCAGTACCGGTTCCGGCCCGATGGCCGGGTATCTCCTGGCTTTCCTGTATTTCCTGGCGGCCATCGCTGTGCTGGTCAGGAACCGTATGAAACTGAGCCTGCACTTCAAGCGCGCCATGATGCCGATGCTGATCTTCATGATCGCGGCGGAAATCGCGCAGATTTTTGTGAAGGAGCTGCTGCTGACCGGCGGTACGGTGACCATCATTACGGTGGCCTTCTTCTTCAGCCTTGAGAATCCTTCCGCGGTGCTGGAACGGAAGGCGATCACTGACGCGCTGAGCGGCCTGAGCGCCCGCAGCAGTTATGAGCGGGATATCATGGTCTACGACGCGGAATTTGCGCGGGACAAAACCGGTCAGTTCATCTTCCTGTTCGTGGATATCAATAACCTGCGCTCGGTGAACGGCCTGTACGGGCACCAGGCGGGCGATGAATACATCAGCCATATCGCGGTGTTGCTGACGGATAACCTGCAGGGTGCCGAACATGTTTACCGTATGGGTGGGGACGATTTCCTGGCGATTTACCGCCATCAGGATGAATCTGTGGTCATCCGGGACGTGCGGAACCTGCGGAGCGCCTGCGAGAAGGAAGGCGAGCAGGGCCGTTTCGCGCCGGAGCTGGCGATGGGTTATGCCGTCAGCAATCCCCAGTATAAAAACCTGCGCGACGTCATGCGCGTGGCGGACTATATGATGTTCCGCAACAAGGCGGAGATCAAGCGTGAGATGACCATCTCGATCACGCATGCCACCGGCACGCAGCTGAACCTGATGGGCCTGACGGACCGCGTGTTCGACGCCATGTGCCTGACCAGCGAGAATTTCTATCCCTATCTGACGAACATGGAAACCAACGTCACCCGCGTGGCGCCGGGCATGGTCGAGACGTTCGGGCTGGACAGCGAGTTCCTGGTGGACTTCGCTGAGGTCTGGCGGGAGTTGGTTCATCCGGACGACGTGAAGGAATTCATGGAGGATATCTCCGCGACGCTGACAAAGCGGAAGCAGTACCATTTCTGTAAATACCGCATGCGGAACCGGAGAGGTGAATATGTGGAGGTAACCTGCCGCGGCGGAATTTATCACGGGCGGGACGGCGAGCCGGACGTGTTCGCCGGCTACGTAGTGAACCACGGTACGCCGGAGACCGTGGATCCGCAGACCGGTCTCAAGAACTACTACGAGATGTATGAGAAACTGAATATGATTCTCGAGGAGGGGACGGAGGCAACCGTGGTCCGGCTGGAGATCAAGAATATCAACCGGGTCCGCATGCTCTACGGTACCAGCGTCAGCGCCCAGGTGATCCGCCTGCTGGGCGACACCTTCCGGACCCGGGCAAAGAACCTGGGCGAAGCATACAGCAACAGCGGTGAAAACTTCATGCTGATCCTGAATACCCGGGACGAGGAGAAGATCCGGGAACTGTACCGGGATATCCAGGAATACTGCTCCACGGGAATCGATACCGGCGAATACAACATCCCCATCGGCCTGGCGGCCGGCGCGGTCCGCCTGCCGGCGGCCGGCCTGGATACCCGGGACGACGTCCGCAGCGCGGCGCTGTACGCGGCGGAGGAATCCCTGTACAGCCGCCATGACAGAATCCGCTTCTTCAGGGCGGACGCCAACAACCAGGAAAGCCGCGAGGAAATGAGCCTGCTGATGACGATTCACCGGGACTGCGTCGGCGAACGGAAGCATTTCTATCTCCGGTACCAGCCGATCGTGGACCTGCAGACCGGAAAGCTGACCGGCGCCGAAGCGCTGCTGCGCTGGAAGGACCGGAAGATCGGGGAAGTTTCGCCGAACCGGTTCATCTCCTTCCTGGAAAACGATCCGGGATACAACGCGCTGGGCGAGGATATCCTGCGCAGGGCGCTGGACGAAGCCGGGAAGATCCGGGAGAATCTGCCTGACTTCAGCCTGAACGTCAATATTACCGCCTTGCAGCTGTACGCGGACGATTTCATTCCGATGGTGCTGGAGACCCTGAAGAAGACCGGGTATCCTGCGGAACACCTGATCCTGGAGCTGACCGAACGATGCAAGGAAATGGACTTTATCTTCCTGAAGGACAGGGTGGCGGAGCTGCGGAGCCACGGCATCCGGGTGGCGCTGGACGACATGGGGACCGGCTTCTCCACGATTGATCTGCTGCTGCACCTGCCGGTGGACGAGATCAAGCTGGACCACGCCTTTACCCGGGAGCTGCGGGACGTGAGCACCAATCTGCTGTACGCGAAGGTGCTGTGCCAGGCGGCCCAGGAAAAGGACATGATCATCTGCTTCGAAGGCGTGGAGACAGGGGAAATGGTGGAATTCCTGAAGGGGTTCGGCAAAATTGCTGTGCAGGGATACTATTATGACAAGCCCCTGCTGCCGGAGGAGTTCGAAGAGAAATACTGCCGGAAGGATTCCTGAGGAGGAGAAGAAGCATGGCCGGTGAACTGCTGTTATCCGTCCGGGTGGAATGCAGGGAAGCGCAGCGGGTGACAGGACACACCCGGGACATCGTGGTGATTCCCTTCGGCGGCGATGCGGAAGGGGAGAAATTCAGGGGAAGCATCGCGGAATGCGCCGTGGATACGCAGAAAATTCCGAAGGGCGGGGAGGCGTTCCTGTCCGCCCGGTACCTGATCCTGGGAAAGGACTGCGAAGGGAACAACTGCCAGGTCTTTGTCGAAAACCAGGGGAGCCTCTCCGGAGGCTTTGTTCCCACCATTGTGACGGACAGCCCGGTGCTGAAAGAATGGGAGGCCGAACCGCTGACAGCGGAGCTGGAAGCCATTCCGGGCGGCGTGATGGTGCGGATCAGGAAAGCGGAAACAAAGCAGGTGGTCAATCCGTACCTGCCCAACTGGGAATACGTGCCGGACGGGGAGCCCTACGTTTTCGGCGACCGGGTGTATGTATACGGATCCCATGATTTTTTCGGCGGAGACGTATACTGCATGGGGGATTACGTCTGCTGGTCGGCTCCGAAGGACGCCCTGGGGAACTGGCGGTATGAGGGCGTCATCTACCGGAAGGGCCAGGATCCGCGCAACGGCGACCTGCAGGGCAACCTGTACGCGCCGGACGTGACCGTCGGGCCGGACGGCCGGTATTACCTGTACTATGTGCTCAGCAACTGCGGCGCGGTCTCCGTGGCGGTCTGCGACACGCCGGCCGGCGCCTATGAATTCTATGGCTATGTGCATTATCCGGACGGGACGCGGCTGGGAGAGAAAGAGGGGGACGAACCCCAGTTCGATCCCGGCGTGCTGACGGAAGGGGACGTCACCTATCTGTATACCGGTTTCTGCGCCATGGGGGACAAAAGCCGCCACGGGGCGATGTGTACCGTGCTGGACAGGGATATGCTGACGGTGAAGGAAGCGCCCCGTTTCGTGGCGCCCGGAAACATGTACAGCGCGGGCACCGGGTTTGAGGGCCATGCGTTTTTCGAGGCGCCCTCCATCCGGAAACGGGGGGACCTGTACTATTTCATCTATTCCTCCCAGCTGTGCCACGAGCTGTGCTACGCGGTGAGCAAAGACCCGGTCCGCGGGTTTGAATACCGGGGCGTGATCGTATCCGGCTGCGACCTGGGCATCGATACCTATAAACCGGCGGAAAAGCCCATGTTCTACACGGCCAATAACCATGGAAGCATGGTGCAGATCGGGGAGGACTGGTATATTTTCTATCACCGGCATACCAACGGGACCAACTATTCCCGCCAGGGATGCCTGGAAAAGCTTACGATCCGGGAGGACGGCACGATCCGGCAGGCGGAGATTACCTCCTGCGGCAGCGTGCGCCCGCTGGAAGGGAAGGGCTGGTATCCGGCCTATATCGCCTGCCATCTGTTCACGGACACGGAGATGATTTATGTTCCATGGTCCGGCTGGATGGACGACCGGTTCCCGAAGATCACCCAGGTCATTGAGGAAGGCGGGAAGGGCATGGGCTATATTGCGAACATGCGGGATACCGCCACCGCCGGCTTCAAGTACTTTGACTGCAAAGGCATCAAAAGGATCTCCGTCCGCACCAAGGGCTATGCCCGCGGGCAGATGGAGATCCGGACCGCCTGGGACGGGGACGCGGTCGGCTGCGTTCCTGTGGAAGGCGGGAATGTATGGCGGGATACGGAAGCTGAAATTCCGGTTCCGGACGGCGTCCAGCCCCTCTATTTCACCTTCCGGGGACAGGGATACCTGCAGTTCGCGGGCTTCACGCTGGGCTGACCAGCGCGTCTTTCATGGCTTTGACAAACGCTCCGACTTTTTCCGGGGCGTTTTTTCCGTACTGCGCGATGATTTTGACGATGGCGGAGCCGACGATGGCGCCGTCGGACAGGTCCGCCATCTGTTTTCCCTGTTCCGGGGTCGAAATGCCGAAGCCGATGGCGCAGGGGAGGGTCGTATTCTCCCGGATGGTCCGGACGATGGAGGCCAGGTCGGCGGTGAACTCGCTGCGGGTGCCGGTGACGCCCAGGCTGGAAACCAAATAGATAAAGCCTTCGGCTTCCCGGGCGATCATGGCGATCCGGTTTTCCGAGGTCGGGGCGATCATGGAGATCAGATCCACGCCGTAAGAACGGCAGAGATCCAGAAACTCCTCTTTCTCCTCATAGGGCAGGTCCGGCAGGATCAGGCCGTCGATTCCGGCTTCCCGGCAGGAGGAGATGAACCGTTCCGCGCCGTAGGAGAAGATCACATTCGCGTAGGTCATAAAGACCATCGGCACTTTGACGTCCTTCCGGAGCTCCCGGACCAGGGCAAAGGCCTTGTCCGTGGTCATGCCGCCGGTCAGGGCGCGCAGGTTTGCCTCCTGGATGACCGGGCCTTCCGCGGTCGGGTCGGAGAAGGGAATGCCCAGCTCAATCAGGTCCGCGCCGTTTTTCACGGCTTCGCGGACGCAGCGGGCGGTGGTTTCGGGATCCGGATCCCCGCAGGTCAGGAACGGGATAAAGGCTTTTCCGTGGTCAAAGGCAGCGGTAATCCTACTCATGCAGATCCTCCCCTCTGTAGCGGGCGATGGCGGCGCAGTCCTTGTCGCCCCGGCCGGAAATCGTGATGACAATGGTTTCGTCTTTCCGCATTTCCGGCGCCAGCTTCCGGGCATAGGCGACGGCGTGGGCGGACTCGATGGCGGGGATAATGCCCTCGGTTTTCGCCAGGTATTCAAAGGCGCAGACTGCTTCCTCGTCGGTGACCGGTACGTATTCCGCCCGTCCGGTATCATGGAGCCATGCGTGCTCCGGTCCGACGCCGGGATAATCCAGGCCGGCGGAAATGGAGTATACCGGAGCGATCTGGCCGTACTCGTCCTGGCAGAAATAGCTCTTCATCCCGTGGAAGATGCCGATGCGGCCGGTATTCATGGTGGCGGCGGTCTCAAAGGTATCGATGCCCCGTCCTGCGGCCTCGCAGCCGATCAGGCGGACAGGCTGGTCTTCGATAAAGTGGTAAAAGCTTCCGATGGCGTTGCTTCCTCCGCCGACGCAGGCGATGACCGCGTCCGGGAGTTTCCCCTCTTTCTCCAGCATCTGTTCCCGGATTTCCCGTGAAATGACCGCCTGGAAATCCCGGACGATGGTCGGGAAGGGGTGGGGACCCATGACGGACCCGAGGCAGTAATGGGTGTCGCTGATCCGGCGGGTCCATTCCCGCATGGCTTCGCTGACCGCGTCCTTCAGGGTGGCGGTGCCGGTGGTGACGGGAATGACCTTGGATCCCAGTAGCCGCATCCGGTAGACGTTCAGAGCCTGGCGCTCCGTGTCCTCCTTTCCCATGAAGACCACGCACTCCATGCCCATCAGGGCGGCGGCTGTAGCGGTGGCGACGCCGTGTTGTCCGGCCCCGGTTTCCGCGATGAGGCGGGTTTTGCCCATCTTCTTCGCCAGCAGCGCCTGGCCCAGCACGTTGTTGATTTTGTGGGCGCCGGTATGGTTCAGGTCCTCCCGCTTCAGGTAGATCTTTGCCCCGCCGAGGTCCTTTGTCATTTTTTCCGCGTAGTACAGCCGGGAGGGCCGCCCCGCGTATTCGTTCAGGAGCCCGGTGAGTTCCCGGTTGAAGTCCGGATCGTCCTTATAATGGTCATAAGCCTGTTCCAGCTCGATGACCGCGTTCATCAGGGTTTCGGGAATGTATTGCCCGCCGTGGATGCCGAAGCGTCCTCTGGGATTGGTCATGTATGCTCCTTCTTTCTGACCGCGCCGGCAAAGGCGCGCATTTTTTCGATGTTCTTCACGCCGTTCTCCTCGATGCCCGAGGACACGTCCACCGCGAAGGGACGGACGCTTTCGACGGCTTCGCCCACGTTTTCCGGGTTCAGTCCCCCGGCCAGGAAAAACGGCCGTGAAACGCCGGAAAGCCAGGCCCAGTCGAAGGTTTTACCGTCTCCGGCGCCGGCGTCCAGCAGCAGGTGATCCGCCGAGGAGGCTTCCGCGGCTGCCAGGTTCTCCCGGGATCTGATCCGGAAAGCCTGAATCAGGGGCTTGTCCGTCAGGGCGCGGAGCCGGGCGACGTACGCTTCGTCCTCCTGCCCATGGAGCTGGGCAATATCGATGGTGCCGTTCCGGAGAAGCTCCGCGACCTGCTCCGGTTCTTCGTTGACAAAAACGCCGACAGCTTTGATTCCGGGAGCCAGGGCCGCCTTCAGGGCCCTGGCCGTT
>Ga0265298_10009300_pt1 | contig 11707 bp, 11 predicted proteins | sample AusTroGonzalo_MG_3_FD_193486 | JGI IMG/M metagenome (GOLD analysis project Ga0265298, IMG submission 193486) | Bovine rumen microbial communities from tropical cattle in Woodstock, Queensland, Australia - Gonzalo_01 | ecosystem: Host-associated > Mammals > Digestive system > Stomach > Rumen ...
GGGAATGGAAACAGACAAGGAGGGCTGGTCGGCATCGGAAATCCCTTTCACAATGACTCCGTGGACTATGTCGCCGTTTTTTACGATCCCGGCCCGAACGGCTACGGGCACTATGTCCTTGACTCCCGGGAGGGCACGGATGGCCGCCTCCTGGGGAAGGTGCACCGGAAGGGACTCCGGTTCATCGCTCCCGGACGGGAAGGGAGAGATGCTTACATCGCCGGTCATGGCCGCCACTCCTTCCCGGATCTCATGCCGGAAACCGGAACTGACGGCCACAGCCACGATGATGACAAAGAAACTGACGGCGATGGCAACCGCCGCCACGTTTCCCTGGAATTTGAGTTTCTTCGATATGAAGCGTTCCGCTACCAAATGTGTACGCGCTCTTCTTCAGGACGGAACATAGGGTCGCCTTCCTGGATGTCCCAGGCATCGAAGAAGGTCTGGAAGTTCTTCACGGACACATTCACACGGTTCACGGCCAGGGAGTGGACGTCCATGTTGGTCAGACGGGCCTTCTCCTGGTCGGTGATGTTCTGGGCCCAGATGGCGCCGTAGCTCAGGTAGAAGCGCTGGGCGCGGTTGAAGCCGTCGATCATGGGATCCTTCTTGCCAGCGGTTGCATTTTCCATGGCGGTAAAGGCGATGGACAGGCCGCCGTGGTCGCCGATGTTCTCACCCAGGGTGTACCGGCCGTTGGCGTGTACGCCGGGCAGGACTTCCACTTCGTCAAACTGGGCAACCAGCTTGTCTCCCAGGGCGTCGAACTTGGCCTTGTCTTCGGCGGTCCACCAGTTCTCCATATTGCCGTGGGCGTCGAACATGGAACCCTGGTCGTCAAAGCCGTGAGACATTTCGTGGCCGATGACCACGCCGATGCCACCGTAGTTCACGGGTTCATCGGCCTCAGGATCGAAGAAAGGCTTCTGGAGGATGGCAGCCGGGAAGCAGATCTCATTGGTGGTGGGATTGTAGTAGGCGTTCACCGTCTGGGGAGTCATGCCCCACTCGGTCCTGTCGGTAGGCTTGCCCAGCTTGGAAAGGTTATCCTGCACATACCAGGCGCTGGCGCTGCGGAGGTTCTCGTAGTAAGTTTTGTCGGGGGTGATGTCCAGGGTGCTGTAATCCTTCCATTTGTCGGGATAGCCGATCTTCACGGTGAAGGCGGCCAGTTTCTCCTGGGCCTTGGCCTTGGTTTCCTCGCCCATCCACTCCAGCTCATCGATATGCTGGCCCAGGGCGGTGCGGAGGTTCTCCACCAGGGCTACCATCTTCTTCTTGGAGCTCTCGGGGAAGTAGCGGTCCACGTACATCTTGCCCACAGCCTCACCCAGCAGGCCGTTGGGAACCTGCATGGCGCGCTTCCAGCGGGGTTTCTGCTCCTGTGCACCTGACATCTGGTGGGAGAAGAACTCCCAGGAGGCGGTGTAGAAGTCGTCGCTCAGGGCGCCGGCACTACTGTCCACAAAGCGGGCCAGGAGATAAGCCTTCAACTGCTCCACGGGGGTCTTTTCAAACAGCTTGTTCAGGCCGTCAAAGTAGGAGGGCTGCTCCACGATAATCTTTTCCTGCGGGGCAATGCCGGCTTCCTTGCAGATGGTGCCGAAGCCCAGGGCCGGCCAGCGCTTGTCAATCTCTTCGGAAGACATGGGGTTGTAGATGGCCTGCATGTCGCGGTTTTTCTCACGGGGCCAGAAAATCTCGGCCATGGCCGTTTCAATGTCCACGTCCATATCGGCCACCGTCATGGGGTTGTTCACTCCGGCCAGTTCCAGGACCTTGGTGAGGTAGGTGCGGTAACCTTCCTTCAGCTCCAGGTTCTTTTCCAGGAGATAGTAGTCGCGGTCCCCCATGCCCAGGCCGCCCTGGCCCAGGTAAAGAACCTGCATGTCGGAATTGGTGAGGTCGGCCTCTACGCCGGCGCCAAAGAAACCACCTTCATTGTAGAGCTGCATCTGCCCCAGGAGTTTCACAAGGTCTTCACGGGTTTCGATGGCCTCAATCTCGTCAATGTATTTCTGGATGGGCTGGGCACCCAGCTCGTTGCGGGTGGTGGAATCCAGAGCCATCTTGTAAAGGTCTGAAATCTTCTGCTCAACGGTTCCGGGGGCGGCCTCGATGGTAGCCATGCTTTCAAACAGGGCATTCAGGTTTTCCTGGGTGCGCTCTGCAATGGCGTCAAAGCTGCCATAACGGGAGAACTCCGGGCGAAGCGGATTCTTGGCCTGCCAGCCGCCGGTTGCATACTGGTAGAAATCTTCTTTGGGGCTGGTACTGGTATCCAGGTCCGTGAGGTCCAGTGCCGGAGCTCCTGCCTTGGGGGCACAGGCCGCAAAGGAGAGGAGAGACATCATGATGATCAATGACTTTTTCATAGAAAAACAAATAATTGTGCAAGAATACGAATTTGCAAAATTACACAATAATGCGGATATTTGCACCCCCGACCGAAAGATTTATGAATCTGAAAGATATATCCATCCGATACGGAATTTCCACCCTGGGCCTTGTGATAATTGCCCTTGGCGTGGGCATTTCCATCAAATCCAACCTGGGCATCGCCCCTCCTTCCTGCCCCCCCACCATCCTCAATCTCCGGTGGACGGGCATCAGTGTAGGAACCTTTACCTGGATCGAACACCTGGTATTCATTGCCATCCAGGCCCTGATTCTGCGCAGGGACTTCAAACTGAGGTACCTGATGCAGATCCCTGCCGCATTCGTTTTCGGCTACATGTGCGACGGCGCCATCTGGCTTTTCAACGCCATTGAGGCTCCCGCCACCAACTATGCCATGCAAATGGTCCTTTGCCTGCTGGGCGTAATCCTGGCTGCCATCGGCATCCAGATAGAAGTGGTGGGGAAAGGCTGGATATTGGCCGGTGACCAGATTGTGGTGGTGTTTGCCGATGTCCTGCGCAAGCCCTTCGGCACCATGAAAGTCATTTTTGACGTGGTCATGGTGGTATTTACCGCCGCTTTCTCCTGGTTTGCCTTCGGCCTTCTTACTGGTAACGGCACTACGGTAATCATCCGGGAGGGCACCCTCATCCTGGCTATCTTCACCGGCATAGTGATGCGCTTTACGGACCGTTACGTCAACAGACTGTTCGCCCCCCTGGTTCCCCGTCATGAATAAGTGGGGGAGGCTCATACGGGAGTGGATGCTTCCGGCCGCCATCGTGCTGGGCATCAGTCTCTATGTGATTTACCATTTCTCTCCGTCCTTGCATGTGTACGGGAAATGGCTGCATCCCCTGGCTTCGGAAGGGCAGCGGCTGATTGTCGCCACCTTGCTTTTCTTCCAGTTTGTGAAGACTTCCCCGCATGACCTCAAACTGAGCAGCTGGCACCTGAAGGCGCTGGCCCTGCAGGTGGGACTTTTCCTGGCTTGCGCCGGCATAGTTCTCTTACTTGAACCCGGTACTCCCCGCATGCTCCTGGAGTGTGCCATGCTTTGCCTGATCTGCCCTACGGCATCGGCCGCGGGGGTTATTACCGACCGCCTGGGCGGCAATCTGGCTTCGACAGTGACCTATCTGGTCCTGATCAATGTGGCGGCCACCTTCCTGATTCCGCTGGTGATTCCGGTGGTGAATCCATCGGCCCAGATGGGTTTCTGGCACTATGTAGGGCATATTGCCCTCAAAGTATTTCCCGTGCTCATCCTTCCGGGACTGCTGGCCTGGCTCATCCGCTATACCACCCACAGATTGCAGCGCGCCCTCATGCGCTGGGCCTCCAATTCTTTCTATATCTGGGGTGTGGGTCTTACTCTGGCCCTGGTGCTGGCCACACGCGCCCTCCTTTTGAGCGGCCTGGATCTGTGGTCTGTATTCGGGATTGTAATGGTGTCTGTGGTGGCCTGCTTCTTCCAGTTCTGGGCGGGACACCGTTCCCACCCGAAGAAGGTGGAAAGCCTAACGGCCGGCCAGGCCCTGGGACAGAAGAATACCGGATTCCTCATCTGGCTGGGCTACAACTACATGACGCCCGTCACTTCCGTGGCCGGCGGTCTATATGCTATCTGGCAGAATCTCTATAATTCCTGGGAACTGTACCAGAAAGAACGGGGAAAACTCTAGATCCTTGTACATGACAAGCGGCCGTTATGGGCCAGGTGGGATTTCGTGCCGCCCACCGCGCCCGCTATTTCTGCCCTGCACCGCTCTGAGTGGCCGAAACAATGGGCCAGGTGGTACACACAAAAGCCCACCTGGCCCAATAACTATCTCCGTCCGGAGGTGGTTTTACGATTCTGCAGCGCAAAAATGACAGGGAACGTAAACCGCACTTTCACAGGCTTACCATTCAGCAAGCCTGGTTGCCATTTGGGAGAAGAGAATACTACGCGGAAGGCTTCTGCATCCAGAGCCGGATCCCCCGAACTATCCACAACCTCCAAATCCGTCACTTCACCATTCCGGTCAATGAAAAAACGCAGGCGCACGGTCCCCTCGGAACCAATCATCCTTGAGTCCTCCGGGTACACCAGCTTCGAATTAACCCATTGAGAAAAATAGTTGTAGTCCCGACCCATAAAAGTAGGCTTCTGGTCCAAGGAAAAGAGATAACAGGGCTGGTCATCATGGTCAGGGGCATAGTCCACGGAAAGGATTTTGGCCGAAATCAGATGAGGATCCTTTTCCCTTATCTTTTTCCGGGGATTCTTCACGCCACGCAGGGTAAGGGTGTCTCCAGGACGCACATCCAGGGCGCCCAGTGCAGGAATTTCGTTTTTCGGATTGCCTTCCAGTTGCACCTTGAACTTTGTGCTGTCCAGCCGCAAAGTAATAAGGAGCTTGTCAATATTGTAAACATACGCCAGCGGCGCCCTCACGGTATCTATATCAGATGTCTTTTGGGCAAAGGTCAACAGGCTTGTCCCAATAGTGAGGAAGAAAATGATGAGAGTTCGTTTCATTTGTTCGAAGGGGGATTTCCTCGCAAATGTAATACTACTTGACCTGAATTCCAAGGATCTTTCCTATTTCTCCCCGTTCCATCCCCATAACCCTGGCCAGCTGGTTTACGGTGGTTTTCCGGGTTCGCCATATGTAAGGAATGATTCTCAGTTTCTTCTCTCGGGGAAGGGTGGCCAACTCCTGTGAGAACCAGCGCTGCACTGTATCGGCCACAACTTTCAGGAATTCTGAATCTGGCAGCATCCGGCGGGGAGCATCCACCAGTTTTTCTTCCATCTCGGCCGGATTCACGCCACCAATGGTCTTGAGCCAGTAGGCGGGATCCTCATTAAAGGCCTGTTCCAAGTATACAGTATCGCAAAAACTATCCGGAATCAGATAATTGTGCTCATCCAGCAACCAGGGGACATCGTTCAGTCCATCACGGGTGTGCATCACTGCGCCCTTTTCCCTTTTGGTAAGAGCCGCTACCCGCGCACCTTCCGGGCAAGGCCCAATCCGGAACATAGCCCGAAAACCGCTCCAGGGGTAATCCTGGACGGAACAGCCGTTATCCAGGGCATTGCGAGGGATATAGGCCAGCGCATTTCTAACATACCATTCATTGTCCAGGCAAATGGCCTGGGCATCTACCCGATGGAGTATTTTGGCTTCATGGTACTTGGCCTGGAACCACAGGGAGTACATCTTCTTCAGTTCCTGGGCAAACGCATCTGCATCGGCTTGTGTGGCGGCCAATACCGCAACATGGCAGTGATTGGATACGACCGCATAGATGATAACTATCACATTCTTTCTGCGGGCGCAGAGAGCAATGTATTTCACATAGACGTCATAGTCTTCTTCGTCGCGGCAATGGACTGCCGTTTCTGCACCTTTGATGCAAATATGAAAGGGTTGGACGTTTTTGATTTCTCCTGAGGGAAGGGTCCTTTTGACAATTCTCTTCATATGGGTTTAGTTTTTGGGCCAGGTGGGATTTTGCATGTACCACCTGGCCCATTGTTTCGGCCACCCAGAGTGGTATAGGGCAGAAAATGCGGGCGCGGTGGGCGGCACGGAATCCCACCTGGCCCAAAACTCAGGAGGTAAGGGAGCAGCGGCGGAGGAGGTCGGTGGTCAGAAAGCCGTCGGCTTCCAGGGTGCCGATAGCCGAAAGAATCTCCCCATAGGGCCGATGGAGGGATGCCGTCAGTTCTTCCGGTGTGATGCCGCGTTGGGCCAGGACAGCCAGAGCCACCGGGATATTGGCCGATCCGGGACCGTACTTGCGGGTGAGGGTGGCCTGCAGCACCTTTTCGGGCGGATCTCCGGCCTGGGAAGTCACCCAGGAGCCTCCGGACCCGCGGTGCTTCCGACGGCCTCCCAGGCCCAGGGCATCCACCAGTTCCTCCGGGGAGGTGATGATTTCCGCCATGTGCTCGTGGATGAGGGAATTGCAACCGGCGCTGCGAAGATCGTCCAGCCTTCCCGGGACGGCCAGGACATCCCTTCCGTAGTCCATGGCGAAGCGGGCCGTCATGAGGGATCCGCCCTTGGTTTTGGATTCCACCACTACCGTGGCCCGGGACAGGCCGGCGATGATGCGGTTGCGTCTCAGGAAAGTCCAGGCCATCGGCTCCGACCCCATGGGATAGTCCGTTACCAGGGCTCCGCCGGGACTCCGGACTATTTCCATGGCCAGGGACTCGTGCTGGATAGGATAAACCGTCTCTATGCCCGTGGCCATGACGCCGATTGTGGTCAATCCGCATTCGAGCGCCGTCTTGTGGGCTATGCCATCGGCCCCCAGCGCCAGGCCGCTCACTATCACCGGCTGTACGCGCGCTTCTGCCAAGGCCTTCACCAGTTTCTGGCACCAAGCTTTCCCGTATGGGCTTATGTCCCGCGTGCCCACAAAGGCGACCATGGGCCGCAGGCCGAAGATTTCGGCTGGTGAAGAAGTGCCGTTCAGGTAAAGCCCCAGGGGAGGGTCGGAGCACTCCCGCAACAGGTCGGGATAATCTTCGTCCCATAGGGTCAGGAAGCGAAAACCCCCGTTTCGGACTCTCTCCAGTTCCCGGCAAGCCCAGTCCAGTTCCGAAGGGTTCAGTTCCGGACGGCTTCCGTCAAAAAGGGCCAGGGCTCCGCCGGCTTCATTCACCAGCGCGGCGGCCCGGGCGGGCTGAAAGCCCAATACTTTGTTAAGGGCGCATACGGCCACGGTTTCGTCACTTGTCATCATGGCCGCAAGGTAAGGCGATAAAACGAAAAACAACACAATCGCAAAAAAGATTGTGTTGTTTTAGGGGGTATTTTGTGTGTTTCTTACGATTTTTACACAATCAGGAGGGCGTCTCCGTAAGGGCCGAAGCGGTAACCTTCCTTCAAAGCTTCCTCATAGGCGGCCATCACTCCCTTGTATCCGCCGAAAGCCGCCACGCTCATGAGCATGGTGCTCTGGGGCAGGTGGAAATTGGATACGATGGCATCCGGGACGGAATAATCGTAAGGCGGGAAAATGAACTTGTTGGTCCAGCCGTCGAAGGCATTGACCTCGTGGGTCGTCGTCACGTAGGTTTCCAGGCCGCGCATCACGGTAGCGCCCACGGCCACCACTTTCTTGCCGCTGCGCTTGGCCTTGTTGATGACGGCGGCGGCCTCCTCGGTGATGATGAGGCGCTCGGAATCCATGCGGTGCTTGGAGAGGTCTTCCACATCCACGGTGCGGAAGTGGCCGATTCCCATGTGCACGGTGATGAAGGTCTTCTCGATGTCCTTCAGAATCATTCTGTTGAAGAGCTCGCGGCTGAAATGCAGGCCGGCGGCGGGAGCGCTCACGGCCCCTTCGTGGGCTGCGAAGATGGTCTGGTAGTTCTCTACGTCTTCGGGAGTGGTCTTCTCCTTCACCCATTCGGGCACATAGGGCTCACCCAGGCCGAAGAGGGTTTCCTTGAAGTCTTCGTAGGAACCGTCGAACAGGAAGCGCAGGGTACGCCCGCGGGAGGTGGTGTTGTCGATGACTTCGGCCACCAGGCTCTCGTCTTCTCCGAAATAGAGTTTGTTGCCGATGCGGATTTTACGGGCGGGATCCACAATCACGTCCCAGAGGCGCTGCTCCCGGTTGAGTTCCCTCAGCAGGAGGACCATGATATCGGCCCCGGTCTTTTCCTTTTTGCCATAGAGGCGGGCCGGGAAAACTTTGGTGTCGTTCAGGACGAAGGTGTCGCCTTTGCCGAAATAATCGATGATATCTTTGAACAGGCGGTGTTCAATTTCACCGGTGTCCTTGTGGAGGACCATGAGGCGGGCTTCGTCACGCCAGCGGGTAGGTTCCTGCGCAATGCGGTCGGCAGGTAAATCGAAGTAGAATTGGGATAGTTTCATTTCGCCGTAATAGTGATACTCTCTATATACGGCTTGTAAAGGAAAAAAGTTTCACTTCTTGGCAGCGAACGCATCTAGACGTGCCTGGGCGCTGGCCCGGTCCACTTCCGAGGCACCGTTCCGGGCCATCAGTTCCAGATATTTCTTCTCCAGCTTCACGTCCTTCTTGCTGCGGGCCAGCAGGATGCCGTTGCGAAGGGCCGTCATGTCGCCAGGGTCCTTTTTGAGCACCTGGTCAAAGTATTTCTGGGCCTTTTTGTAATCCTTCTGGCTCAGGTAGTAGCTGCCCAGGTTGTTCACAAACAGAGGGTCATCCTTGCAATAGGTGAGCAGGTATTCGGAAAAGGATTTGAAGGCTTCCTGGCCGCCGGGCGTACCCAGGCGGTACAAGGCCACGCAGTAGTCCTGCATAAAAGCCTTGAACTGATCGTTATCCACCTCTCCCAGGCCGTCATAGACCCACGCGGGATGCTGCTTGAAATGCATGTCCGCCAGGGCCTTGAGCTGCTGGAGGGTCATATCGGGATTGCCCTGCTCGAAGGCCAGCATGGCGTCCAGCTTGACCAGACGGTAGTCCAGATGCTCGGGAGCGGCGGCTATGGCCTGGTCGATGGCCAGGTTGGCCTGGGCATACAGTTCTTCGTCAAAGTCCGTGACCTCGAAGAAATTGCATTTGTTTCCCAGGGAATCCGTCATGGGAATGAGGGGCTCCCGGCCCAGGTAACGGTCCACGGGCATCTGCTCTACCCGCGTAGTCTGGCTGCGGTTATAGCAGAAACTGAAGCGGGCCAGCATCTGCTGGACATCGTCGGGATAGGCTTCTTGCCAGCGGTTCAGGAGGGTTTCCACTCCCACACCGGCAGCGCCCACGCGGCTTACCAGGTTGTTGTAACGGCGCAGGAACTCTTCCTGCGTGAAGGTTTCCTGGGCCGTCGCCGTAAGGGTGGCCAGGGAAAGGAGTATGAGAAGAATCCGTTTCATTGAACGTCCATTTTGATTCGTTTGGCTTTGGGATACAGGTTGTTGCAGCGCTTTCCCAGGTTCTTTCCCCGGCCCAGGGGCTGCCCCTGGAAACAAAGGGTGACCGGGCCGATGGGGGCCTCGGCGGGCAGTACCACGGCGTCGCCGTGCAGGTAGCGGAGGGCGGTCTCGCGGTCCACTTCCACTGCCGGGGCGGAGGCGTCCGGCAGTTCCGGACGCTGCGCCTGGAAGAGGCGGAAGACATCGGCCTTCCTCACCTTCTCCGGCTCGCCTTTCTTGCGGAGGGCCGCCACATACTGCCCTTCTCCCGGCACCAGGCCCGGCAGCAGCACGTGGCCGCAACGCGTGCGTACGGCAGGCGCGAAGTCCCGGGGCGGCAGAATATCGGCCCCCAGTTCGGAAGCCATCCATTCCACGGTGTCGTCGTTCTCGAAATGGTTGAAGGTGCAGGTGGAATAGAGAAGGTAGCCGCCGGGGTTCAGCACAGGCCAGATGTCCCGGAGGATGCGGCGGCTGCGGGCGGAGCAGAACTCCACCGTCTGGAGGGACCATTCGGCCACGGCCTGGGCGTCCTTGCGGAACATTCCCTCGCCCGAGCAGGGGACATCGGCCACCACAACGTCAAAGAGAGAGCTATCCCCGAAGGCCGACGGATCCCGCGACACGCAGCCGGTGCGGGGGTCTCCCCAGGTGTCCAGGTTGGCATGGAGTACGCCGAAGCGGTTTCGCATCACCTCGTTGGAAAGGAGGGAGAAGCGGTCCCCGAAACGCTCGCGCAGGGAGGCGGCCAGGTCCGTGCTCTTGCCGCCCGGTGCGGCGCATAGGTCCAGCACCGTGGCATCCGGCTCCAGGCCGTCCAGCAACTGCCGGAAAATGTGCCCCACGAACATGGCCGATGTATCCTGTACATAATAGCACCCGGCGTGGAACAGGGGATCCAGGGTAAAGACCGGACGCTCTTTGAGCAGATAGCCGTAGGGGCTCCAGGCCACAGGTGCAGCTTCCGGGAAAGGGCATGCTTTCAGTTTGGAAGGATTCAGGCGGATGGACACGGACGGCTGCTGTGACAACGCATCCGCCACGGTCCGGGCCCTTTCCGGCCCGACCGATTCCTCCAGCAAGGTTCTGAATTCTTCCTGCAATTCCATTATTTCGCCCAATTGGCGGGGTCGAAGCCTTCCGGCATCTTGCCGTTGGAGGCATCCACCAGGCCGTCCACCACCTTGTCCAGGGCTTCCTGGATTTTGCCGGAGAGCATCATCTTCATCATGAGGTTCAGATCGGCCTCCAGGCTTATCCAGAAATCGGTATGGTAGGCGTTTTCCGCAGCAGGTTCGAAGTGCAGAACTATATGGAAGGCGAAGGGAGCGCCGTAGTCAACCAGCTCGATGCGGGAGTACGGGACCCTCTGGTGCATCTTGACACCGATGTTGAAGCCCTGTACCGTGGCGGTGAGGGTGTCCATGTCGGCCGTAACCATTTCCCGCTTGTCTTCCGGAAGCATCCGGACGAAGTTGCTCAGGTCCGTGAACGACATATACAGTTCGTAAGGCTGGCGCGCGACAATCCCGTGTTTACTTTCTATATTGGTCATAATTGTCTATCTTTGTGCGTTGCAAAGTTAACAAAAATCATGCACAAAATTTATTTCGAGAAGCGTTGCATCATCATTTGTTCCCCCGATGAGGAAGCCCTGGCCGATCCCAACTCCGTGGAATTCCACATGGGCGAGAAGGTGGACATTGGTGCGCTGGTAAGGATGTTCGAGGTGCAGGATACCCTGTCCCGCATCTACATCCCTTCCGCGGACATCGAGCAAAGCTACCGGAGAATTTGTGCCGAATTCAAAGAAGTGAATGCCGCCGGAGGCCTGGTGAGCAACCGCCGCGGAGACTACCTGCTCATCTCCAGAAACGGGCTCTGGGACCTTCCCAAGGGCCATCAGGAAGCTGGAGAAGACATTGAGATCTGCGCCATGCGCGAGGTCCAGGAAGAGACCGGGGTAGATCAGCTTCAACTGCGCCGCCTTATCTGCATCACGGACCACGTGTACTTCCGGGACCAGCTCTGGCACCTCAAGCACACCTGGTGGTACGACATGCTCTACACGGATCCCACCAATCTCACTCCCCAGCGGGAAGAGGACATTACCAAAGCCGCCTGGGTGGCCAAGAGTTCCCTGCCTCCCTTCCTCAAAAACACCTACCCCTCCATCCAGGAAGTCTTCCGCGAGGCCAGAATATAATTATTATATGTACGTAGATACGCATACGCATTTTTACGACGAGTGGCTGCTGCCGGATGCGGAAGAAGCGGTTCAGCGGGCGCTGGAGGCCGGCGTGGGCAAGATGATCCAGGCCGATGTGGACTCCCGCGAGCGCCCCGCCATGTGGGAAATCGGCAACCGTCACCCGGGTGTGATCTACGAAATG
>Ga0265298_10009302_pt1 | contig 11705 bp, 7 predicted proteins | sample AusTroGonzalo_MG_3_FD_193486 | JGI IMG/M metagenome (GOLD analysis project Ga0265298, IMG submission 193486) | Bovine rumen microbial communities from tropical cattle in Woodstock, Queensland, Australia - Gonzalo_01 | ecosystem: Host-associated > Mammals > Digestive system > Stomach > Rumen ...
CCTCTCCGGTTTCCGCGTCGAGCACGGCGGCCAGGTCGGGCTTGTCGAGCCCGAAGAAATACAGGAAGGAGCTGTCCTGCCGGAACAGGTACTGGTTGTCCGGATAATTGCAGCTGGCCTCGGTGTTGCCCAGCAGCAGGATGATGCCTTCGTTGAACTTTTCCAGCAGCCGTTTCCGGCGGGAGATATAGACTTGTTTGTCGAACATATAGCAGGGAATTTAGATACAATTTGTAAATTTAATAAAATAATCCGGATTTGCGGCAAAACCCGTATATTTGTAAATTCAAATCCGGGATATGAAACGCGAGCATTTTACCCTACCGTATGATGGCGGGCTCATTGAAAAAGACCTGCCCAAAGGAATCCTCCACTCCTACGAAAAAGTTTGGACACACATCTATGAAGACGCCCGTCCGGCTTCGAAAGACGTCGCCGACATCATCGTCGACGCCATCAAGGCCACCGAAGGACGCCTGTTCCGCCTGGGCCTGACCACCGGTTCCACGCCCACCGCTCTCTACAACGAACTGGCCCGCCGCTGCCAGGCCGGCGAGGTTTCGTTCAAAAACGTGGAAGTCGTCTCCATCGACGAATACTATCCTTCCACCGGAAAGGAACGCCAAAGCCGCAACTACCTCCTCCACGAAGCCCTGCTCGACAAGGTGGATATCCTGGAAGAGAACATCCATATCCCTGACGGTTCCGTGCCGCAGTCGAAAATATCGGAATACAACGCCGAATTCGACAAAATGGCCAGAGACCTCGACCTGCTGGTGATCGGCATCGGCGAGCAGGGGCAGGTGGGCTTCAATGAGGCCGGCACCTCAGTCAAGAGCCGCACCCGCACCGTCCGTCTGTCGCACAAGTCCCGCAAGCGCCAGAGCCGCTTTTTCCTCGGTGACCTGAACGCCACCCCGACCATGGCCCTGACCCTGGGCATCAGCACCATGCTCTCGGCCAAGCGCATCATCCTGATGGCCTGGGGCGAAGACAAGGCCGCCGCCGTGAAGGCCATCGCGGAAGACCTTCCTACGCCCGCCTGCCCGGCATCGCTGCTCCAGCAGCACGAGCACATCAGCTTTTATGTGGACCAGAACGCCGCCTCGCAGCTGACCCGCGTGGTCGCACCCTGGCTCATCGGCCCCTGCGACTGGACGCGCAAGTTCATCCGCGGCGCCGTGGTGTGGCTCTGCCAAACCGTCCACAAGCCCATCCTCAAACTCACGGAGAAAGACTATCTCGACAACTCGCTCGACGAACTCATCGAAAAGTTCGGTCCCTACGACAAGATCAACATCGACGTGTTCAACGACCTGCAGCATACCATCACCGGATGGCCGGGCGGCAAACCCAACGCCGACGACAGCACGCGTCCCGTGTCGGCCAAGCCGTTCCCGAAGACCGTGCTGATCTTCTCGCCGCACCCCGACGATGACGTGATCTCGATGGGCGGCACCTTCATCCGCCTGGCCAGCCAGGGACACAACGTCCATGTGGCCTACGAGACCTCCGGCAACGTGGCCGTCCACGACGACGTGGTGCTCCAGCACATGGACGCCGCCTTCCAGCTGGGCTTCGCCGACAAGTTTGCCGAAGTCAAAGCGCTGGTCGACAGCAAGGTGCCGGGAGAGCCCGAGCCGCGCGAGTTGCTCGCCATCAAAGGCGCCATCCGTCGCAGCGAAGCCCGCGGCGCCGTGCGGTCCTTCGGCCTCAACGACAACACCAACGCCCACTTCCTCAACCTGCCGTTCTACGAATCGGGCGGCATCAAGAAGAATCCGCGCACCCAGGCCGACGTCGACATCATCAAGAAACTCATCTCCGAGCTCAAGCCGCACATGATCTTCATGGCCGGCGACCTGGCCGACCCGCACGGCACGCACCGCGTCTGCACCGAAGCGGCGCTGGAAGCCGTGGAGCAGCTGCGCGAAGAGGGAGCCAAATGGCTCGCCGACACCCACATCTGGCTCTATCGCGGCGCCTGGATGGAATGGGAGCTCGGCCGCGTCGACATGGCTGTGCCGCTGAGTCCCGACGAGGTGATCAAGAAACGCCATGCCATCTATCGCCACCTGTCGCAGAAAGACATCGTCCCCTTCCCGGGCGACGACTCGCGTGAATTCTGGCAGCGCGCCGAAGAGCGCACGCAGAACACCGCCCGTCTCTACGACGAGCTCGGCATGGCCGAATACCAGGCCATCGAGGTGTTCCTGAAGTTGTGCTAATCCCATGAAAATGGCCGGTTGATGAACCGGCCATTTTCATTATTTGCAGTACTGATCCAGCCAGGCGAAGAACTCGCGGTTCCAGTGGATGGAGTTCTGAGGCTTGAGGATCCAGTGGTTCTCGTCAGGGAAGAGGATCATCTTCGACGGGACACCCATCATCTGGGCGGCATTGAAGGCCGACATCCCCTGTTCCACCGGCACGCGGTAATCCAGTTCACCGTGCGTCACCAGAATCGGCGTGTCCCAGTTCGGCACAAGCTTGTGCGGCGAGTTGGCGTAGTGGCGGACGGAAGCCGGGGTCTTGCTCCACGGCGAACCGGCCATGTAGACACCCGGCGTCTTGCAACCACCGTTGTCCCAGTCGGGGAACCACATCTCTTCGGTCGACATGTACATCGATTCCTCGTTGAAAATGCCGGCGTGTGCCACGAAGGCCGAGAAGCGGCCCTGGTGGATGCCCGCCAGGTAATACACCGAATATCCGCCGTAGCTGGCACCCACGGCCGCCATTTTGCCCACGTAAGGCTCCGCTTTCAGCGCGTCGGCCGCGGAGAAGTAGTCACGCATGTTCTGGCCGATGTAGTCGCCGGAAATCTGCTCGCACCACTCCTGCCCGAACGCAGTCGTTCCGCGGCGGTTCGGCAGGATCACGATGTAGCCCTGCGAAGCCATCAGGCGGTAGTTCCAGCGATACGACCAGCCCTGCGTGATGGCGCCCTGCGGGCCGCCGAGGCAAAGCAGGATGGCCGGATATTTCTTCGAAGGATCGAACTTCGGCGGATAGACCACCCAGGTAAGCATCTTCTTGCCGTCGGTGGTCGGGATCCAGCGCTCTTCGACCTTGGGCTGCTCGAGTTGGGCGAAGATGGCGTCGTTCTCGTGCGAGAGCACTGTCCAGGAGCCGTTGGCCAGCGACACCGATACGATCTCTGCCGGGCGCATGAGCGTGGTCTGGGTGGTGATGATACGGTCGCCCACGAGAATCGGAGTGCCGAAATCGGCCCATTCGTGCTCGGGTGTCACGCGGGTAAAATGACCCTCGAGGTCGGTCTTCCAGATTTCCTTCACGCCTTCGACTTCGGCGCTGAAATAGATTTCCTTCGAGTCGGGCGACCACACGGGCGACCCCACATTGTACTTGAAGTTCTTCGAAAGTTCGATGCGCTCGCCGCTGACGATGGGCGAGATGAACAGGCGTACCTTGTCGGCCTCATAGCCGTCGCGCTCCATGCTCAGCCAGGCGAGGGTGGTGCCGTCGGGCGACCACACGGGTTCGGTGTCGTAGCCCATCATGCCGGCCGAAGCGTTATACTGCGGATGGCCGACGCCGGGCTGTTCCTCCATGTTGTAGACATAGATGTCGGTATTGGTGGAGAAGGCGTAGTCACGGCCCGTGAGTTTGCGGCAGGAATAGGCGATCTGGTGGGAATTCGGCGCGAAGTCGAGTTGTTCCATCCCGCCGAAAGGTTCGGTGGGCAATTCGAAGGGGGCGCCGTCGAGGATGTCGGTACCCGGGCCGAGGGTCTTGCCGTCAAAGGGGGCATAGTAGGTATGCGGGATGTTTTCCACGAAGTGGTCCCAGTGGCGGTACATCAGGCCTTCGATGGTACGGGCGGTGGATTTCTCCAGGTCGGGGTAGATATCGACCGGCTTCTTGGCCACCTTGAACTCGGTGATATACATCACGCAGCTGCCGTCAGGATGGATCTTGAATTCCGAGATGCCGCCGGGGACGTCGCTCACGCAGCGGTCGCCCGTGCCGTCGGCGTTCATCACATGCATCTGACCGCCCTTCAGGTAGGCGATCCGTTTGCCGCCTTCGATCCAGCGGGCGTTGCTGATGCTCTTGGGGGAATGGGTGAGCTGGTGGTTGTCCGTACCGTCGATATTCATCACGAAGAGGTTGCGGTTGCTACGGTTCTGCTCGATCGAAGTGTAAGCCACGCCGTAGAGGATCTTGCTGCCATCGGGCGAGACCTGCAAATCGGAGATCTTGCCGAGCTGGTGCATGATTTCGGGGGTGAAGTGGCCGTCGACGATGGTCACGTCGTGCTTCTCCAGCACGGGTTCTTTCGGCGCTTTCTCGCCGCAGGCGCTGACTAGGGCCATGATTAAGAATAGATAAAAGATTCTTTTCATATTCATTCATATTTAACGGCTTTTGGCTCCAGGGTTATAGGATCTCAGGCCAGAAAAAATGGCCTTCGACCCTATAACCCATTCCGCTAAAGCCTTATCATCATTCATTCTCGTCATTCCGGACTTGTTCCGGAATCTCATCCTCATACCCATAGCCATAATCGATGCCCTTCAGCGTGGCAGGCACGCCCTTCGACATCCAGACGGGCATCGGGGCACCCTTGAGGAAGTGGTCGAAGAACTGGCTCAGGCGGATGCTCAGGTCCTTGCGGTTGCGGCGCTCGCGCAGGTTGTGCGCCTCGTCGTTGTACTGCAGCATCCAGGCCTGCTTGCCCATGCGGCGCAGACCGTTGTAGAACTCGATGCCCTGCCACCACGGCACGGCGCCGTCCGCGTCGTTGTGCATGATCAGCACCGGCGTGGTCACGTTCGGCACATGGAACAGCGGGGAGTTCTCCACATACAGGTCGAAGCCGTCCCACAGGTCTTTGCCAATGCGGCTCTGGCCTTCCTCATACTGTCCCGTGCGCGCAATGCCGCTCTCCCAGCGGATGCCGCCGTAGGCGCTGGTCATGTTGCTGACGGGCGCACCGGCACCCGCCGCCTTGAAGCGGTCCGTCTGGGTGATGAGGTAAGCCACCTGGTAGCCGCCCCAGCTCTGGCCCTGGATAGCCATGTTGTCGCCATCGACCCAAGGGTATTCGCACAGCATGTCGACACCCGGCATCAGGCATTTGAGGCAGCTCTGGCCCGGGTGTCCGTCGGTATACACGAGGTCGGGCACGAACACGAGGTACTCGTTGCTCACGAAATACGGGATGTTGACCGTCGAGGCGCTCGGCGCGGGAACGCGGGGATTGTAGAGCGTTTCGGAGTTCTTCTCGTAGAAGTAGATCATCACGGGATACTTCTTCGCCGGATCGAAGTTCTCGGGCTTGAAGAGCAGGCCTTCGAGCGGCTTGCCGTCCTCGCTGGTCCAGCTCACGAGTTCCACCGTACCCCAGTTGTAGTCGCGCTGCTGCGGGTTGATGTCGCTCATCTGCTGCTGCGTCTTGAAGTTGTCCTTCGTCATCCAGACGTTGTTGCCGTCCTCGAAGTTGCCGCGGGTATACAGATAGCCGTTGCCTTTTTTGCCGGACGACACGGCCAGGTTGGCGAAGTTGTAGGGTCCTTCCACCATCTTCTGAAGTTTCGCTTTCTTCTTGGTGAGGTCTTTCATAGCGTAGCCGCGTTCCTTGGTCACATGGTTGAAGGTGGTGAACCAGGCCGGCTTGCCGGTCTTTACCTCGGCGCCGCCAAAGCCCATCGGGCCGCGGGCATCCGGATCGGAATACGGATTGGCATAGGCGTAGGTTGTCTTGGTCTCGCGGCCTTTGCCCTCGGTCACACGGAACGGAGCCACGGCTCCCGTCGGGTCGAACTGCCAGAGGTCGTACTGGTCGGGAATCCAGAAGAACCTGCTGTCTTCCGCCCAGATGGCGCGGCCCCAAGCACCCGGATCGGCCGGATGGTCGTCTTCCTCGTCCCAGAACGTAACGCCGAGTTTTGAAGTGAGTTCCCTGAATTCACCAGTAGCCAGGGTATAGAGATACCAGTTGTTCTCCTTGGGATGGAAAGCGACCGCATAGGCGCCGTCGGGAGAGAAGGACACGTTGCTGAATGGTGCGTCCTTCATGACCAGTTCGCGGCTGCCGTCCTTGAGTGAAATCTTGTAGATGTCATTGTGAGGGGCATAGCTCCAGCTGCGCTGCACGCGGTACGGCTTGTCGGTCGTGACGATGAGATAATCCTGTTTGTTCTTGTCGCCGATGCGGACTTCTGGAATGTTCTCGTCGGCCAGCTGCACGAAGCCACTGCCGTCGTAATTGACTTTGGCCAGATAGGTCCGGCCCTGTTCGCGGCGGAGGTTGTTCTTCTGCACGGGCTGGATATATTCGTCGTTCCACACCCAGATATCGAGCTTGGGCTGCTCGAAGTCCACCAGTGTGGTGTCCTTCTCGCGCGGGATGGGGCAGGTGCCGAAGGTCACGAAGTCGTCGCGGAACTCCACGGCGCGGGCGTCGCCCAGCTTCCATCCTTTCGGCAGTTTCCCGCCGTCGTGCGCTACGGCCTTTACGGCCTTCGCGCCGTCATAGAGATACAGGTCGAGGCTCTTCTTGGCGTCCTTGGCCGTATCGAGCGTGCCGAAGAAGGCCAGCCGGTCGGCCTTGTCGCTGAACGAAAGGGTCTTGAACGTAGCGCCTTTTTCGCCGGTCAGCACTTCGGTCGTGACCTTGGTGGCGGGATCGTAGAGGAAAACGCCGCGCACATGTACGCTGTCCTTCTTGTCAGGCTTGGTGATATAGGCGATGCGATCTCCCTCTTTCGAGACGATATAGTTCTCGACGCAGGCAATCGTATCGATGGCCAGGGTCTTGATGTTCAACACGTAGAGGTTGTCCTTGGTGGGCTTGGGAGCGGGGGCCTTTTCGGGTTTCCCGTCAGGTCCGGCCTGACCGGGCTCTTTCTCGGGCTTTTCAGGCTTTTCGCCTTCCTTCGGGCCTTTCTTGTCTTTCGGCTCAGGCTTCGGGGCGGGTTTCTCCGCTTCCTGGAAAGCCACGAAGCCGGTCATCTTGTCGCCGGTCTTGAAGCCCTTCACCATCGGGAACTTGTCGATCTGGCCGGTGGCCAGGTCGAGGATGCCGATGCTGTCCTTGGGCATCTCATTGGGTTTCTTCTTGTCGATCTTCGCCTGGCGGGTCTCCTGGAAGGTCGGGGCGATGCGGAAGAAAACTTTCGTGGCGTCTTCCGAAATCTTCGCCTGCGAGGCCCGCGGAATGTCGTAGGTCTTGCCGGTCTTGGTGTTGTAGAGATGGAGCACGACGTCGCCCTCCTGCGGGGCCACGGTCCAGCGGGCCCAGTCGCTGTCGTTCTGCACGGTAAGGCCGCTTACGCTCTTCCAGTTGTCATACACCGAATGGTCGAGCGGCGGTTTGGCCGCAAAGGCGCTGAGCGTTACCAGCAGTGCCGCTGCGAAAAGAATGATTTTTTTCATATGAGAATTGATTTGTTATAATTTCCCAAAGCAATCCTCAAATTTACAAAAAATCCGCGGGATAGACAAACAGGCGCAAGGTCATCGTCCTCCTGGTCCCCTCCGGGGGCGTTCTCCTTGCGCCGACCCCTGATTTCGGCCGTTGCCGCAATGCAACCAACCCTACAGCGCCGCTGGAGACCGATGCCATTGCGCCTCTTCGACGGAAATAGTAAAACTTCAGCGGGGGCAACACAATTATTTGGTTTTCTGTCGGGAAACTGCCAACTTTGTTGGGAACGATTTCATCTGCGGTCATCGCGAAAGGTGGCGGGAGCATGAGGCGTGAGAGAAGACGATGAACCAAAAACAATTTTACCACATTTGCGCCAAGGGCGCCGACGCCCGCAACTTCATCCTGAGCACGGGCGACTACTATGCCGCATTCAACCTGATTGGCGTATGCGCCGCCAATTCCCGGGCTATCGTCGTTTCTTTTTCCATTGAAGACAGCCATCCCCACATCCTACTTTGGGGAACTTACGAAGATTGCCTGGCGTTCATGTTGTTGTTTGAAAATCTGTACCGGCATCATGCGGCAGCCACCCGGATCGGAGATACCGAACTGTACCTTCACTGCGAACTCTACCCCATCGGTGATGACGAAGACTACCTTCGCAACGTAGCTGTCTACACCGTCATCCAGCCGACGAAAGATGGCAAGCGTGTTATGTATTACGATTATCTCTGGGGAACCGGTTCTATGTATTTCCGAGATCGGTTCCATATGCCGATCTGGCTCTTGGACGATGCCGGCGTAATCCACAAGCCGGAGCGTTTCGGTGGCCAAGATGCAGCCGCAAAACGGACCCTTTTGCATTCACGCAAGCTGACCATTCCCGACAACTGGCTGGTCTGCAACGGTTTCATCCTGCCGGGCAACTACATTGATGTACCCCGCTTCGAGAATATCTACCAAACGCACAACCGTTTCCGCGTATGGACCTCGAGCCCCAAGAAACGAGAAGAGGAGATGACCCTGCGGATGGCCGAATATCGGGGTGTTACTTTTGAGGATCTCGAGGCCCGGAAAATCTGTGGCGATATCTGCAAGCAGCTGTACGGCACGCGCGACCCACGCCGACTCAGCGGTACCCAGCGAATCGCCGTGGCCCAGCAACTCCGCCATCAATTCAGGCTCACCTTCCGGCAACTCTCAACCCTTGTCCGTCTCCCCGAGACGGAAATCCGGGTCCACGTCCGGTAAGGATTTGCGACACTTTGGCAGAAACTACTAAAAAATTAGGAGGTATCAGAAAAATAACGTAATTTTACTGTCGATATGAAAAAACTCACCGCCAAAGAAGAAGATATCATGCGCATCTTATGGGCGCATGGCGACCTGTTTATCCAGGATCTCGCGAAATACTATCCGGATCCCAAACCTCACCACAATACCCTTGCAACGCAGTTGGGCTTCCTTGAAGACAAGGGCTATGTCGCCCGGGAGAAGTTCGCGAATGCCTATCGCTACCATGCCCTCGTGCCGGAAAACGACTTTGCCGGCCAGGCCGTAGACCAACTGGTTGAGAAGTTTTATGACAGTTCCTATGCCCGGATGATCTCCCGCTTCGTCAAGGAAGAAAAGATGGACCTGGCGGAACTCAAAGCATTGATTGCCGAAATCGAACGAGAAGCATAATGGCCGGATCCCTCACATACCTGCTCCGGAGCGCCCTCTATCTGACCGTCTTCTACACCTTCTTCCTGTTGGTGTTGCGGCGCAGCAGCGCTTTCCGGTTCAACCGGTTCGCTTTGTTGGGCGGCACGGTCGTCTGTTTGCTCCTGCCGTTACTGCATGTAACAGTAGACGGGCCGACTCTCTATTCCGAACTGACCGGCCGGCTGACGGCATCGGCTGGACTGGCTTCCGCTGAGACGGCTGCCAGTACGGGAGTATCGGAAATGTCCGCCAAAAATTCTATAGGAGCTTTCTCATGGCTTCACATCCCGCTCCTTCTCTATGTCACCGGAGCGGTCACCGTACTTTTCGTGGAAGCCAAGTCTTATCTGCGGATGTTCCGGCTGCTTCGACGCACACCCTACGAGCTACACGATGGCTGCCGGCTCTATCTGCTGGAACGCGATATCCCGTCGTTCAGCTGGATGCACAACATCCTGATGAGCCGCAGCGACTATGAAAACCTACCGGCAATACTGGCGCACGAATTGGCGCATGTCCGCTGCGGGCATTCCTGGGACTTACTCTTTTTCGGCGCGCTGAGCATCCTGCAATGGTTCAACCCGCTGGTCTGGATCTGCCAGGGCGAACTCAAGTTGCTGCACGAATATGAAGCCGACGACGCCGTGCTGAAACAGGGAATCGACGGCGTGCAGTATCAGAAACTCCTGATCCGCAAAGCCATCGGCGAGACACAATTCCGGCAGGCCAACGGATTCAACCACGCGCAGCTGAAGCTCCGCATCCGGCAGATGCGCAGGCCCGCAACCCCGGTCTGGCAGCGCGCCCTGCTCCTGCTGGTCCTGCCGCTTCTGGGCGGTACTACGCTGTTGATGGCCGACCAGTCCCGTCCGATGCTAATCCACGACGGTGTGGAATTCACGCAGTGGCTCTATCAGGAAGTCCGGTATCCGAAGGAATGCCGCGATGCGGGTCTGGAAGGCCGTATCGTCCTGGATTTCAAAGTAGACGAAAACGGCATTTTGCTGGAACCCAAACTATTGGGAACGACCCATCCCGCTCTGGAAAAGGAAATCCTTCGGGCCATGCAGGCCTCGCCGCATTGGATTCCGATGGAACGTGACGGAAAGAATGTTCCCATCCTCTATACTTGTTATCTTGACATCAATCCCGAACACTATGAAAAGAGATAATCTCTCTATTTGCCTGATCCTGACGCTGGCACTGCTGATGCCGCTTTCTATGTGTACTACGCCGGCCGAAGCGCAAAACCTTCGCTGCACCTATTCCCACCAGAAAAAAGAGGCTCCGGACAAAGGATACAAGCTGTACCAGGATATGCTTCTAGATCTCTATGAGGGACGGTCGTTGTTCTACAATGAGCGAGACTTCGTGTACGATTCGCTGTTTTCAATCTCTTTCGACAAGAACGGAAGCATGCTGAAAAATGAGGCGGCCGAGCAACTGACCCGAACGAAAAGCGCCCTTCACTGGATGACAGCCATAGATTATCCGGCCGGGACCTTCACGCAATACTATAAATTTCTGCAGACTATTATCGGAAACGGCATGCTGGAGATGCCCGGCTGGACGATGACGGACGAAGAGAAGGAAATCGCCGGCTATGCCTGTAGGAAAGCAACGGCGCACTATCTGGGTCGCGACTGGACGGCCTGGTTCACGGAAGAAGTCCCTTCGCAAGCCGGCCCCTGGCTTCTTTGGGGCCTGCCGGGGCTGATTGTCGAAGCTCGGGATGCCGACAATTACATCATTTTCAAACTGACCCGCATCGAGCCGCTGGATGACAATCACCGGGCAGTCTTTCTCGAAGACTGGCTGAGAAGTTACACGAACAAGTCGCATCAAGTCTATGAGTACGACATCAAAGAGGCGGAGTCGGTTTATACGAAGATGCGCAGCGATATTTCCTTCGCTGCCCATATGTCGAATCCGGGCACGAAGGTCATGACCAAAGACGCGACGGGGAAAATGGTTCCTGTCGAGGCGCCGCCCTATCTTCCCCTCATCCCTACGGAGTACTGGAAATCCAGGAAATAACCGTTTTTAAACGGATAGAAACGTGTATAAACGTTTAACACTCCTTTTGTGGACGCTTTTTTCCTTGCTGGCGGCTTGCTCCATATCACTGGCCCAGACCACCGTAACAGGCTTCGTGCGCGAAATAAGGACAAAGGAACCGGTGGCGGGCGCCTTCGTCCTGGGGCTGTCGGGACAACAGCAGAAGGCCTTTGGCTACTCCGACGGGGAAGGGCGTTTCTCACTGAAAGTGCCAGAGGGCGTAGTACTTGACCAGCTGCGGGTGTCGATGATGGGTTATGCGGCGACGACGCTGCCGCTGACGGCCGGGAAGACGCAGGGCATAGTGGTGGAACTGACGGAGAAGCGGGCTGAACTGAAGGCTGCGCAAGTGACGGCCAGCGTCGTGGAGGAGCGCGCCGACACGCTTTCCTACATGGCCGGCGCCTTCAGGGACGGCACGGAGCGCTCGATGAGCGAGTTGCTGGAAAAGCTGCCCGGTATCACCGTCACGGCCTCCGGCGGCATCCAGCACAATGGCAAATACATCGGAAAGCTCTACGTAGAGGGCCTCGACCTGATG
>Ga0265298_10009304_pt1 | contig 11704 bp, 7 predicted proteins | sample AusTroGonzalo_MG_3_FD_193486 | JGI IMG/M metagenome (GOLD analysis project Ga0265298, IMG submission 193486) | Bovine rumen microbial communities from tropical cattle in Woodstock, Queensland, Australia - Gonzalo_01 | ecosystem: Host-associated > Mammals > Digestive system > Stomach > Rumen ...
TCCGGTGGCAAGCAGCGCAAAAATATAACAGCCTTTTCTAAACATTTTTTCCTCCTTAATCATTATTCAAAATAACTACTTAACGTATAGTCACAGAGCCTCATCGCATCCTTTGGAAAGTCTTTAACATTTAGACCATAGGATAATTTACCCGATTTGGCAAAGGAGTCAGCAAAGGCATCGACGAAATTCTGCCCCACAGTGCACCTTTTGTCAGAAGGAATATCTTCATTAAATGCACAATTATCAATCCATGAGCTAAGCAGCCTCAACGCTTCATCATCAGGCCTACTCCCGTTGACATCCAGATCTTCGAATTCCTCATCAAAATGCTTTTTATCAAAAGCATTCAACCAATCTGCACGGGCCTGTTTTTTTGCTTCGCGGAAAGGCATCCCTTTTTCAATCAGTTTCAGAACGCGAGCATATTCTAAATGTGTAAACACATTGATATTAATACGATCTCTATTGCTAACATCAGACAACGCATTGAGACGGACTTGGCATTCCGAATTTTCGCCAGTCACTTCTCTTTTGTAATAACCCGTCGCCGTCAGCCTAACATACTGGCTTTCCAGATTGAGGCCTTCAATCACGAAATCGCCTGCGTTGCTTCGAGTCGTGGCAAAAAATTCCTTGCCCGTGGGCTTAAGGTTTCCAGCCGACGAAGTTTCCTTGAGAACAACACTGGAACCCAGCACGAAAGGACCCTTCTGCGCCACGCCGGCAATCTGCTTATTCGTAATGGCGATAACACCCGAATCGACGGAAGATCCTCCAGCGACATCATTATCACCGGAACAGGCGACCACAAAGCCCAACAATATGGCAAAAGCCAATGTAAAGACCAAGCATTCTCCAACCACTTTATACGCATCCCTTTTCATCTTTTTTCCTCCTTATTTGTTACACATTTCTTCCCCGTCCCCAAGCGTCCGCTCATCGGGAAAAGTTGCATGTTCAATCGGTAAACATATTCCGTCTCATTTTCTTCTGTGGCAATTGCCGTGATACGGCGGCGGCAAGCCTCAAGTTCCTTGCGAATGCGGTCATAAGAACGCCGCGTCAGGCCCAAGACCATTCCCGACATTTCGCGTTCCGACAGCGGCAGGTCCAAGGCCTTTATCGCAAATTCCCCCATCTGGCGCTGCAGATCTCTCGCCGCTACGGGAACGGCATCGGCAGCTCCAATCGCCACCGACTTTTCCGTCTGGCGGTAGTTTCCGTTCTTGTCCTTCTTCAGGAGATTCATCTTCACCAGCAAATCAAGTGTCTCGCTCACCTCGGCAGCGGTTATCACCGGCCTGCAGGTGCGGGCCATCTCGAGAGGCCGCGCCCCCGGCATGTGCGGAGCCAGTTCGCGCAGCACCGGGTTTTTCCACGACTTGAAATAGTCAAACTCCTCTTTCCCGAGCACATGCACCTTGTGCGCCTGGGCCAAAGCGCAGCGTTCCTCGAAGGCCGCACGCTTCGCCGCGTCGCTCTTCGCATGGGCATACGAGACCATCAACACGAAATAAGTCTGTTCAAAACCCGCGAGCCCCATAGCATTCGCAACCGAACCGGCGGCATTGACACTCAGGTTCTTCTTTCCTTCGCAAACATACTTCAAGTAAACCGCCGACGAGAAGCCTGCATCGCGTGCAAACTCGCGCCAGGTAAATGCCGAGCTACGCTTCCGTTCATCGTAGTAATCCTGGATGAACTTGCGATAATCTGTATATTCAACGATTTCCTTCATGCAAATAAATATAACCCGCCAAACAACAATTAGAGCACAAATTCTGCGTTTTTGTTCAAATTTTACCATTTTTTATTTATTTAATCAAAATTCAGCAATTCAGAACACAAGCAAGTGTTCCTGGAACACAGAAAAAGTCCCGCCATTCCTGGCGGGACTTTTTTTCCTAACAAGTTTTTCCTAGTCTTTTACGCAACGGACAGGGAAACCCATATTTTTGTATCCTCCGTGTATACCAATGTTGCCGCCCGCTTTCGACATGGAGAAGACGGCTACGTATTCGAACGGTTCAACTCCATCCGAATTCCAATAGTCATCCGTTGTAGTCCACATATACCCATACTCACCATCATCGTCATAGTACCCGCCACTTCTCTTGCGGCCTGTAGGGCGGAAAGAAAATCCATAAAGATCCACTTCATCTATACATCCTGAATATTCAGATATGAGCATATCTCCCGCGACATCTACTCCACCAACTGCATCTAGCAATTTCATCACTTCATCGCGATTCGGCACATGCCAGCCAGCCGGGCAAACTCCACGTACAGGGAATGTCGGAGAACAGACAGCACCGTAACCGCAGCCTTTACCATTTTCGCTCCATGTCGCAGCGCTATCCATAAGCGCACTCCATAGATACAGGCGACCATCCTTTTCACAATTAGAGAGTTTATTCTCGAAACAGAAACTGGTAGAATCCAAACTATCCGTAGGTTGCAGGGACGCATAATTCAAGTTTTCAGCCATCCACGTCTGGGTGCCGATTTTTATGGTCTTGTATGTTTGACCGTCGCGTTCGTCGGTCAAGGTTTCATATTCACATTGATCCGAATTTTTCCTTTTACAGGCCGTCGCAATCTTAACGCCGCTGCTAGAAGCCACAGAGCTACCGGAACTACTTACTACAGAATCATTATTCAGTATGCAACGGACCGAAAGCACACCGCCCTTATCATTTAAGCCTATATTCGCTCCCTTAGTGGTGTAGTCCAAGCTCATTGTATACACATAAATACTATCATACGCAGTAGAACCCCAGAAAGCGGTCCTATTATCAAGGAAACCGTATTCGTCGTTCCATCGGCCTGCAGGAAGTGCGGTAAAACCAAAGGCATCCGTACCTCTTCCCGTTCTGTACCAATCCGTCCGTGCCTTGAGATGCACACCCGCAACAATTGGACCACCCGCCTCCGTGATTAGCGCACTCCATTCGGCATTACTAGGCAGGTGCCAGCCGCTCGGGCAAACGCCCCGAGCAGGCAAGGTCGACGAGCAAGACACCCCATAACCACAGCCAGTCTTTATGGAATCCATAGCCGAAGCCCAGGTGTATAGGCGACCATACTTGGCACAGCTATCTGCGGAATTTTCGAAACACAAGCTATTCTCCACTTCATAATTCAAGTTTTCCGCCATCCACACCTGATTGCTGATTCTCACAGTCCTGTAAGTCTGGCCGTCGCGCAGGTCCTTGAGCGTATTTGCAGAGGCATCGTATTCACTGCCGGCATCCGCATTTGCGGAACTGCTGCTGGATACACTTGTCTCGCTGCTGCTCGACTGCAGTGTGACGCTGGAGGAGGATTCCGCAGAACTGCTGCTGGATTCCGGAACCGTTCCTTCATCAAGTTTGACGCAGCGGACAGAGTTCCCGAAATCCTTAGCGGCATAACCCCTCAAGTTCACGTTGGCGTCGTCATAATCCAAGTACATCACATACGCGCAGCCGTTACCGAGATCCGCAGCGCCCTCGCTACCGCACTCCGTAGAACCCCAGAAGCTCGTAGTGGAACCCATGCCGTAGTAACCCGCGCTGCTGAAGCCAGCAGCCAGCGCCGAGAACCCGAACGCATCAGTGCCGTTGCCACTTTTACCATCATCGTCATTCCAGCCGCTAGTAGACTTCAGTTTAGTACCGGCACCTTTTTCGCCGCCCACGGTCTTGATCAATTTTTCAAAATCACCTTCGCTAGGCAAAATCCAGCCATCGGGGCAAATACCACGAATATTCCCGGATGACAGATTACATTCTTTTCCAAGCCCGCACTCTTCCTCCGACTTGCCTACCGCCGTAGCCCAGGTGTACAGCCGGCCATACTTGTCGCAGTATTTCGACGAATCGTTGTAGCAATAACTGGCCGCCGTTTCAAAGTTCAGGTTTTCCGCCATCCACACCTGGTTGCCGATTTTCACGGTCTTGTAAACCTTGCCGTCGCGGGAGTCCGTCAGGGTATTTGCGGTCGCGTCGTATTCACTGCCCGCTTTTGCAGAACTGCTGGACAGATCCTCGACCGGAGTCGAGGATGACGACTGATGCGAATCGCTGCTCAAGATGACTGTGTCGCCGAAGACTTCGATGTACTTCTCGAAAGCGGGCACCACGTCGGCATAGCCCCAGCCCTCGACGTTCTTGCGAATCGAATCGAGCGTTCCATCGGCCGTAGCAACCACCTGCCATTCTTCAATCGTGGTCTTCGTCTTGCCATCGTCCCACTTGCCGGTTTTCGCGAACGAGTCGGCGAACTTTTCAATGCGCTTTGCAAGGCCCGCATCGTCCGTTTTCGCAAGCATCAGCACGCTCACCGCAAGCAGGGCCGCGTTGCCGTCGCCACTTTCATAGATAGTCAGGTCTTCGGAATTGCCGAAGTCACCCGCGATGCCGAATGATGCAAGCACTTCCTTCTCGGCCCGCGCCTTCGCATCCGCGAACGTCTTCCCCTTCTCGATCACGAGGTACACCACGCGTTCGTATTCCAGCTCGGTAAGCACGTTGACATTCACGTTCTTGCGGTCCTTCAAATCGGTCAGCGCATGGAGCGTAATCTCGCCCGCCGAGTTCTTGCCGGTGAGTTCATCGCGATACTTTCCTGTCACCTCGAACAACGCGCATGACGAAGCCGAAAGCGTCACGTCGTCAAACGCAAAGTCGCCCTTGTCGCTCTTGACCTTGCCTTCAAAAATTTCTTCCGAGAGTTCAAGCGTCTTGCAGTCAATTCCCTGCACGGTCACGGCGGAACCCTTCACGAACGGGCCCTTCTGCGCTTCGCCCGCGATATCCTTCGCGACAATTCCCATGTCTCCCGAAGCACCGCCCGCGACACCGTCCTTGCCGGAACACGCCGCCATCAAAACAGCCATGGCAGCAAGCGCACAGACCTGAATAGACCTAGTCCCAAAATTCCTGTTCATCGCTCCTCTCATTTCCTTTATCCCTTTTTATTTTTCAAATCTTTATTGGTTTCAATCCGCTTGCTCAGCGGGAATAGTTGCATGTTCATGCGGTACACGCGTTCCGTCTCGTCATCTTCGGTAGCGATCGCCACGACGCGGCGGTAAAAATCAGCCATCTCCTTGCGAATGCGTTCGTACGAGCGTTCCGTAAGGCCGAGCACGAACCCAGACATGGTGCGTTCGGAAAGCGGCAGGTCAATGGCCTTGATTGCGAATTCCCCCATCTGGCGCTGCAGTTCGCGAGCCGCCACGGGCACCACATCCAAGTCGCCCATCGTAATCGTCTTGTCCGTCTGGTGGTAGTTTCCGTCCCGGTCCTTCTTCAGGAGTTTCATCTTTACCAAAAAGTTCAGCGTCTCGGTCACCTCGGCCGCGGTAATCGACGGGCTGCAGGCGCGCGCCATCTCGAGAGGCTTGGCTCCCGGCATATGCGGGGCGAGTTCGCGCAGCACCGGATTCTTCCACGACTTGAAATAGTCGAACTCGTCGTTGCCCAGCACGCGCATCTTGTGCGCCTTCGCGAGCGCACAGCGTTCCTCGAACGCGGCACGCTTGGCCTTGTCACTTTTCGCATGCGCGTACGAGACCATCAGCACAAAATAAGTCTGTTCGTAACCGGCAAGCCCCATGGCGCTCGCGACAGAACCCGCGGAACCGACGCTCAGGTTCTTCTTGCCCTCACAAACGTATTTCAAGAACACCGCCGACGAGAATCCGGCATCCTGGGCGAACTTCTGCCACGAAAAGACGGAACAGCGCTTGCGCTCCTCGTAGTAGTCCAGGATATACTTGCGGTAATCCGTATATTCAACGATTTCCTTCATAGGTACAAATATACCTACTTTTCACGCATTTAGAATATAAATATGGCGTTTTTAGCTAAATTTTACCATTTTTGGCTAAATTCTAAAAAATTTCGCATCTTAGAACATGAAACTTATGTTCTGAGGACATGACCCGGAATATGAAAACACCCCGCCATTCCTGACGGGGTATTCCTATACTCCAAACGAAACCTGCTACTTGTCGTAAATCGTAATCTTTATCGTCGCATGAGTCTCATACCATACCATTTCGCCGCCACAAAAATCTATGCTGGAGTAGATTTCCGCCTTGTAAAGGAACCCTTCCACCTCTTTTTCATAGCGATACAAAGTCACGATCTCCGCGCCATTCATGCCATCACGCCCATCATTTCCATACCCCATCGCTTCAAGCTCGGCCAGCGTAATGTCTTCCTTGCTTTTCAATGTAAAGCCATGCGACTCCATCATCGAAGCATATTCTTCCACTTTCTCCCTGGCTAGCGGCAAAGAATCCGCATCATTCGCATACCCGTCAACAATGGAGGTGTAAATCCAGTATGTCATCATGGAATCGTTAGAATAGCCTCTGCTATAGCGCCTCGGGTTAACAATGGCTTCGTCAATGAACTTTAGATCTTCAGGCAAATCCCTATACTTGGGCGAATTATAGTCTTTCTCGTTTTCCGTCGGGATTTCATCAAAGTCCTCATCACGAACAATCATCTTTACATAGAACTGAGCCATAGAATACATTCCGAAACTTATCGTATTCACCGCGCTCTTTGTAATCACCAGCGTATAGACTTTCCCGTCAGAAGTTTTTGAATAGACATGAGACTCGTTAACATAGTCATTGTCCAGCGAATCGTTGGAATAGGACGCAACATATTCAAACCCGTTCTCATCAGCCTCCTTCACTAAAGCCGAACCTGCGGAATCCCAAGAATAGACGGTGCTGCCCGTTCCTGTCAAAGTGTACGAGAACCACGGAGATTCTCCACGCCAAACAATCTGCTTGCCTCCTGCATACTCGGTATATTCCGTCTTACGCTGGAGATACTTCTCGACAAAAGCCAGTTCGTCGGGCAAATCCGGCAAGGAGTCCTTCTTTTGCGCGCCACTCGAAGAAGATTGTTTGGCAAACGGGTCAAAAAAGGAACTCGAAGAAGCGGTGCTCGAAGACATCGAAATATTTATCGGCAAATCTTCAAACCCTTCCTTCATCTCAAATATAGCGACATCGAACATGAAGGCCCCATAACCAGCGCCTGCCGGAGACAAAGTCTTTGTCATTGCAATTTTATAGACAAGATTATTCTTCTTTGCAGAATAAATAAAGGACAAACTATCACGGAACGAACTTAAAATAAACGGCTTCAACGAATCACTCAATATGGTCCTTTCAAAAACAAATCCTTTTTTGTCGAGAGTATCCACAAGAGCGCTTGCGGCAGAATCTCTTGTCACGGTATCAATCACATTCGTCCAAGATCTACACGTCCACACTCTTTGTTCTCCATCGCCATAAACCGTCGGTCCCTTGACAGAGCAGAACTTCTCCAAGAATTGAAGTTCCGAAGGAAGCGCCGAATGCGAATTCTGCGAAGCAGACGAACTTGTCTCGCCATCGCTCGACTGCGGCGTGGCACCGGAAGAGGAGGAGCCGACCTTCGCAGAGCTGGAAGATTTCGGTTCGTCACTAGGAATATGCCAGCGGCCATTTTCGCACACGAAGTATTCGTTGTACAGGCTACTCAGCTTATTCACGTTGCGTTTGGTTTCGTTTTCGCGCTTTTTGTTACAGACTCCAAGGCCATAGTTATTCCACCAGAAGTTTGTGACGTACTTTTCGAACGCGGGCACGGTATCGGCATATTTCCAGCCTTCCACATTCTTGCGCACCTTCGAAAGCGAGCCCTTCAAGTCAATATCGCAGGCCCAGTCCGCAATCGCCGTCTTCGTGTCGGCATCATCCCAACTGCCGCCCTCCGCAAGCGCGATGCTGAACTCGCCGATGCGTTCGGTGAGCCCCGCCACATCCACGTCGCCCTGCATCAGCACGCTCACCGCGAGCAACGCCGCATTCCCGTCACCCGATTCGAAGATGTTCAGGTCTTCGGATTCGCCGAAGTCACCCTCGATAGCGAACGAGGCCAGCACTTCTTCTTCTGCCTGCGCCTTCGCTTCAGCGATGGACATCTTCTTCTTGTTGACCAGGTACATCACGCGTTCGTATTCCAGATGCGTGAGCAAGTTGATATTTACCGTCTTGCGGTTAGAAAGGTCGGTCAGCGCGCGGAGCGTCACCATTCCCGCCGACTTCTTGCCCGAAATCTCGTCGCGGTAGTAACCCGACGCTTCAAGTATCGCATACTGCGACCCCAAATTGATATCCTTGATGGCAAAGTCGCCCTTGTCGCTCTTGATGGAACCCTTGAAGCTCTTGCCCGTCTGCTTGAGCGTAATGCCGTCCAGTTCCTGCACCGTCACCGCGGAACCCGTCACGAACGGCCCCTTCTGCGACACACCGGCCACTTCCCAGTCCTTGACCGCGGTGATGCCCTCGGATTCCTCGCTCGTACCGACGGTATCCCTGCTGTCGGAACAGGCGGCCATAAAAATCGACCCAAGCGCAAACGCCGGCAGTATCCATTTCTTCATATTCAAGTCCTTTTTGTTAAACATACTTTATTCTCCTTTCTCCGGCGTTACCTGGACACGGTTTAAATTCTCCGTAAGCGGGAAAAACTGGAAATTGAGCCTGCACACCTTATCGGGATGCTGCTCATCGGCAACCATCGACACGATGCGCTTGCGGCACTGCGCGAGTTCTTCCACGACCTTCGCGTAGGTCTCGGCGGTGACACCCATCGTAATCCCGCTGAAGTGGCGCTCCGAAATCGGCAGCTTGTCGAGGGCCTCGAGCGCGAACTCGCCCATTTGGCGCAGTAGCGAATGCACGGCGACAGCGACCACGTTCAAGCGGCCCGTCGTAAGCGAGCGGTTCGTCTGGTGATAATAGCCCTTGATGTCGCGCGTGAGAAGCCCCGACTTCGTAAGGAAACTCAGGCTCGCGCTCACGTCGGCAGCCGAAATAGCGGGCCTGCAGGCCTTGGCTATCTCGTGCGGTTTAGCCCCCGGCATGGCAACGGCAAGCTCGCGCACCACGGAATGCTTCCACGTCTCGTAGAAGGTGTAAAGATCGCTCCCCAAGATTTTCACGTGGTGAGCTTCGCTCAGCGCCTGCATTTCCTCGAAGCATTTCTTCTTCTGAGCGTCCGTCTTCGCGTTCTCGTAACGCACCATCAAGACAAAGTAGTCGTACTCGAAACCCAGCAAGCCCATGGCTAACGCCGTCTTCTTCGCTCCTTCCTCGCGAAGCCGGGTCTTACCATCGCAAACGAGTTTCAAGTACGACCCCGAGGCAAAACCCGCAAGCCTCGCAAACTCGCGCCAGGTAAATGCAGAACTACGCTTGCGTTCGCTGTAGTAGTCCAGAATATACTGGCGATAATCTTTGTATTCAACAACTGATTTCATCATGACTATAAAATAGATAATGAAATTGCCCGATGCAACATTTTCTAAAAAACAAAAATGGCGTTTTTAAGCAAATTTCGCATAATATTTAATTAGGCAAAATATTTTTCGCATTTTATAAAACAAAAATGCAAAACCATAAAACAAAAGCCCCCAGCGCAATGCCGAGGGGCTTCCTTAACTTTTAACAAGCTATTTACTTCACGGATACACGTTGCATTCCGTTGCCGATGCGGACAAAGTATGCACCCGCATGGCCTACCGGGATGGCAAAGTTCGCACCGAGAGCAGGCCCACTGCGGAGTACACGGCCCTGCATGTCGAGAAGGGCGTAAGAGTCGCCAAGCGCAGCATCGAACGCGCCGGACACACGTATGTCGCGGCCGACAACTTCCACGCTAAACTGCGGGGCAACGGCAACCGTCGGCAAAGCGACCTTGCCCTTCTTGCTGGAACTGCTGGACTTGCCCGAAGAGCTGGACGACTTGCGCGTTTTGCTCGAAGAGCTGCTGGACTTAGCCGAGGAACCGGACTTCGCGCTGCTCGAGGACTTTGGCGCGGAACTGCTGCTGGACTTCACGTTGCTAGAGCTAGACTTCGCCGAAGAACTGGAGGATTTAGCAACCGACGAACTTGACGCGGCTTCCGGGTCCTTCACGATAATTTTCACATCTGCCGTATCGCTGTTCTCGTAACCTTCGGCAACGACCTTCACGCTGTATTCGCCACGCGCTTCTTTGCTCACGGCGCCTTTAACGGTGATGGTTTTTGTCTTTGGGTCCCTCTCAACTGCAAGAGTCCCTTCGGGGAGCCCCAATCCCCGTGCGTCCTTTGCCAGTACGTAATTGAATACGATGGGCTCGATCGAATCGCCGGCCTTTACGGTCTGCGTGGTTTTGCCGCTGGCATGTGCAATTGTCGTTTTGCCGGGCTTGTGTTTGATTACGAGCTTTACGAATGCCGTGTCGTTGTTGTCGAGGCCTTTTGCACATATACTCATGACAAGTGTCGAGTCGCCGAAATCTTCCGGAATGTCGCCCTTTAACAAAATCGTTTTTGCCTCGGGGTCATCATAGGGATCCAAAGTCTTCGGGATGTCCTTAAAGTGCAAGTCCGTAATGTTTTCGTATTTGAGCGTGACGGGCTTGATGCTGTCTCCGGCGACAACAACCTGCGAATCATTTTCGAGTATCTTAACGCTTGTAACGACGGGAATATGCTCCACTTCGAGTTCGAAGTTATAGATAACAGAATCTCGTTCGGTCAAGTAAGCGACCAATGCAAACTCGTATTTTTCGTCTTTATGAGAGTCTTCGACAGCCCCTTCAATCGTAATCGTCTTGGAATTAGTGTCTTTTTGGGCTATCAGGCCTGATGGCAGATTATCGACGCGATAACTGTGAAACTGCTGGTAGTCGAACACGATCAACTCGATAGAATCCCCCGCCATAACGCTCTGCTTCAAGCTTCCGCTAGAATGAACAAACGCATCTTTTAACGAGAGGACCGTAATATAGAACTGAGAATTAACGCTGGTTCCATTTACCGTATCCTTCGCGAAAATCTGTATCAGATATTCGCCGGGATCCGTAGCAGTAGCGACAGTCCCCGAAATAGTGGCAAGCGATTTTTTGACCCAATCGTCGTACTCAAACACACCGGTAAGCGAATCCAAGAGTGTGTATTCTACAACATGGGCCCCTTCAACCACAAAAACAACGGGTTCTATGGTATCGCCAGGAAATACCGTCTGCTGAGTACTTCCCATACGCAAGTGCATTTTGGGTTGGGGTTTATCAGATTGTCCCATGGCAGCCGTGGCCATCAGCAACAACGAAATCAATACAATCAGTTTTTTCATGCACACTCCTCACGCACAACTACCATGTTCCCTGTGGCAAGCAAATTTAGAAAAAAAGGAGCCCTCGGCGATTGCCGAGGGCATTCCTTGATTCTATCGGGGCTTCGCCCCTCCAGAATGACATCCATTCTCTGTCACCCTGGAGCCACTTGTGGCGATAGGGTCCAAACTACGAGAGTCTGGAAATCATGTAACCGGCGCAGACTGCGGTACCAATCACGCCAGCCACGTTCGGGCCCATGGCGTGCATCAGCAAGAAGTTCTGCGGGTCATACTTGGCACCTTCCACCTGGGAAACACGTGCAGCCATCGGCACGGCGGACACGCCAGCAGAACCGATGAGCGGGTTCACGGGGTTCTTCGGAGAGCACCAGTTCATGATCTTCGCGAGGAAGAGGCCGGCCGCGGTCGAGAAACCGAAGGCGACAACGCCCATGGCGATAATCATGAGGGTCTGCGGTTTGAGGAAGATGTCGGCAGACATCGTGAGGCCCACGGAAGTACCGAGGAAGATAGTCACGA
>Ga0265298_10009305_pt1 | contig 11704 bp, 5 predicted proteins | sample AusTroGonzalo_MG_3_FD_193486 | JGI IMG/M metagenome (GOLD analysis project Ga0265298, IMG submission 193486) | Bovine rumen microbial communities from tropical cattle in Woodstock, Queensland, Australia - Gonzalo_01 | ecosystem: Host-associated > Mammals > Digestive system > Stomach > Rumen ...
CAAGATTGGTTATCTGTTGGGTATGCCGACCAAGAAGCTCGATGCCATCATCTATTATGAGCGTTATGTGGTCATCCAGCCGGGTGTCCTGGCAGGTAAGAAGGATGCCGATGGTAATCCGCTGCTGGGCTCACAGGCCTACGACCTGTTGTCGGAGGAGGAGTACAACGACCTGCTCGACAACTATATTACTCCCGAGAATGACTACCTCGAGGATAGTGACCCCAATAAGTTTATCTGCAAGATGGGTGCCGAGGCTATCTATGACCTCCTCATCCGTCTCGACCTCGACTCACTATCATACGAGCTGCGTGACCGTGCCAACAGCGACTCTTCCATGCAGCGTAAGAACGAGGCATTGAAGCGTCTGCAGGTGGTAGAGGCTTTCCGTAGCAGTGTGGAGAAAGGCATCAACCGTCCGGAGTGGATGATCATGAAGATTATTCCTGTCACTCCGCCGGAGCTGCGCCCGCTCGTTCCCCTGGATGGTGGCCGTTTCGCTACCTCCGACCTGAACGACCTCTATCGTCGTGTCATCATCCGTAACAACCGTCTGAAGCGTCTCGTAGAGATTCATGCTCCCGAGGTCATCCTGCGTAATGAGAAGCGTATGCTGCAGGAGGCTGTCGATTCGCTGTTTGACAACAGCCGTAAGTCGAGTGCTGTGAAGAGCGACTCGAACCGTCCACTGAAGTCACTCAGTGACTCCCTGAAGGGTAAGCAGGGCCGCTTCCGTCAGAACCTGCTCGGTAAGCGTGTTGACTACTCAGCCCGTTCGGTTATCGTCGTCGGTCCTGAGCTGAAGATGGGTGAGTGCGGTCTGCCGAAGCTGATGGCAGCCGAGCTCTACAAGCCGTTCATCATCCGCAAGCTCATCGAGCGCGGTATCGTGAAGACGGTGAAGTCGGCAAAGAAGATTGTTGATCGCCGCGAACCGGTGATTTATGATATCCTGGAGAACGTCATGAAGGGACATCCCGTGCTCCTCAACCGTGCTCCGACACTGCACCGTCTGGGTATTCAGGCCTTCCAGCCGAAGCTCATTGAGGGTAAGGCTATTCAGCTGCACCCGCTGGCATGTACGGCCTTCAACGCAGACTTCGACGGTGACCAGATGGCTGTTCACCTCCCGCTGTCTAACGAGGCTATCCTTGAGGCACAGATTCTGATGCTTCAGAGCCATAACATCCTGAACCCGGCCAATGGTGCTCCTATTACCGTGCCTTCACAGGATATGGTGCTCGGTCTGTACTATATCTCTAAGATCCGTCCAGGTGCCAAGGGTGAAGGTTTGACCTTCTATGGTCCCGAGGAGGCCATCATTGCCCACAACGAGGGTAAGTGTGACCTGCACGCCCAGGTGAAGGTGGTTGTTGACGACGTAGTTGACGGCAAGCCCGTTCGTCACATGATAGAGACCTCTGTAGGTCGTGTCATTGTGAACGGCATCATCCCGCAGCAGGTAGGCTTCGTCAATAAGGTTATCTCCAAGAAGTCTCTGCGCGACATCATTGCCGACGTTATTAAGAATGTAGGTTTTGCCGAGGCATGTGAGTTCCTCGATGGTATCAAGAACCTCGGTTACCGCATGGCCTACGAGGCTGGTCTGTCGTTCAACCTTGACGACATCATCATTCCTGAGTCGAAGAAAGACCTGGTTGCCAAGGGTAATCAGCAGGTTCGTGAGATTACTGAGAACTATAACATGGGTTTCATCACCGATACCGAGCGTTACAACCAGGTTATCGATACATGGACACATATTAATAATGACCTTGGCTCTGTGCTGATGAAGGAGATGACCGAGGCCGACCAGGGCTTCAACGCTGTATTCATGATGCTTGACTCTGGTGCCCGTGGTTCTAAGGACCAGATTCGTCAGCTCTCTGGTATGCGTGGTCTGATGGCTAAGCCGCAGAAAGCCGGTGCCGAGGGACGTGGTACCATTGAGAACCCGATTCTTTCGAACTTCAAGGAAGGTATGTCGGTGCTGGAGTACTTCATCTCCACCCACGGTGCCCGTAAGGGTCTGGCCGATACTGCCATGAAGACGGCCGACGCCGGTTATCTGACACGTCGTCTGGTTGACGTCAGCCACGACGTGATCATCAACGAAGAGGACTGCGGTACGCTGCGTGGTCTGGTCTGCACCGCCCTGAAGAATGGTGACGAGACCATCTCTACGCTCTATGAGCGCATCCTCGGCCGTGTGTCGGTTCATGATATCATCCATCCTACTACCGGTGAGCTCATCGTGGCAGCCGGTGAGGAGATCACGGAGCCCATTGCACAGATTATCGAGGACTCTCCCATCGAGAGCGTCGAGATTCGTTCGGTGCTCACCTGTGAGTCCAAGCATGGTGTCTGCATGAAGTGTTACGGCCGTAACCTCGCTACCCAGCGCATGGTACAGAAGGGTGAGGCAGTTGGTGTCATCGCTGCACAGGCTATCGGTGAGCCGGGTACTCAGCTGACACTGCGTACGTTCCACGCCGGTGGTGTGGCAGGTAACGCTGCTGCCAATGCATCTATCGTAGCTAAGAACGACTGTAAGCTGGAGTTCGACGAGTTGCGTACCGTACCGTTCACGGACGACCAGGGCACACAGTGCCAGATGGTTGTCAGCCGTCTGTCGGAAGTACGCTTCGTCGATAAGAATACCAACATCGTACTCTCCACGATGAACGTTCCTTACGGTTCTTCACTCTACTTCAAGCAGGGCGACGAAGTGAAGAAGGGCGAACTCGTGGCACGTTGGGACCCGTTCAACGCCGTCATCGTTACCGAATATGCCGGTACGCTGAAGTTCAAGGACGTTGTTGAGGGTGCTACCTTTAAGGCAGAGACCGACGAAACGACCGGCTTGACCGAGAAGATCATCACCGAGACTCGTGACCGTGCCCTCGTGCCGACTTGTGACATCATTGATGCCAATGGCGATGTCATCGGTACCTATATCTTCCCCGTAGGAGGTCACGTCGTTGTTGAGGACGGCCAGACCATGAAGACGGGTGAGACGCTTGTCAAGATTCCGCGTACCGTGGCCAAGGGTGGTGATATCACCGGTGGTCTGCCGCGTGTCACCGAGCTCTTCGAGGCCCGCAACCCGTCGAACCCCGCTGTTGTCAGCGAAATCGACGGTGAGGTCACCATGGGTAAGGTAAAGCGTGGTAACCGTGAGATCATTGTTACCTCCAAGACCGGTGAGCAGCGCAAGTACCTCGTATCGCTGTCCAAGCAGATTCTGGTACAGGAGCATGACGCCGTTCGTGCCGGTACACCGCTCTCTGACGGTGTCATCACGCCTGCCGACATCCTGGCCATCAAGGGCCCCACGGCTGTTCAGGAGTACATCGTCAACGAGGTTCAGGATGTCTATCGTCTGCAGGGTGTGAAGATCAACGACAAGCACTTTGAGATTATCGTCCGCCAGATGATGCGTAAGGTTCAGATCAACGATCCGGGCGATACGTCATTCCTGGAGCAGGAGATTGTTGACAAGCTTGACTTCGCTGAGGAGAACGACCGCATCTGGGGTAAGAAGGTGGTTACCGATGCCGGTGACTCCGAGAACCTCAAGGCTGGTCAGATTGTGACGGCCCGTAAGTTGCGCGACGAGAACTCTTCGCTGAAGCGCCGCGACCTCCGTCTGGTTCAGGTACGCGATGCCGTTCCCGCCACTTCGACGCAGATTCTGCAGGGTATCACCCGTGCAGCACTGCAGACCAAGTCGTTCATGTCGGCCGCTTCCTTCCAGGAAACCACGAAGGTGCTCAACGAGGCTGCCATCCGTGGTAAGCAGGACTTCTTGGAGGGCATGAAGGAGAACGTGATCACCGGTCACCTCATTCCTGCCGGTACCGGTCAGCGTGAGTTCGAGAAAATCATCGTTGGCTCCAAGGAGGAGTACGAGCGCATGCAGGCCAACCGCAAGAACGTGCTCGACTTTGCCGAGGAAACAGTGATTGAAGATGTAAAATAATACAGTTTATTTGCAAAACTCATCAGGGGGGGATGCCTTATAATTTGTAGGGCGTCCCCCCCCTTTTTCGTAAAAATGGTATCTTTTTGCGTATTTTTCTTAAAAAAATTTTGCTTATTTCATAAAATATGTTTAACTTTGCCTCCCGCAAAAGATATATATGCTACAGCCTTACCTATAAAAATCCATATAATATTATAAGACAATACTTTATAAAGTGGAATATATAAAAAAAACTAAATAGAATGAGAAAATTGTTATTCTTCGCAATGTCTGCCATGTTGTTGGCAGCTTGCTCGAGCGAGGAACTTAACGTTCAAACCCCGTCGCCCGATGTGACCGACAATGCTGCGGTTACCTTCGACGCCTATGCTTTGCGCGGTGTTACCCGTGCAGGAACAGCAGGCGATGTTACTAATGGCAATATTGGTACCACAGGTTTTGGTGTTTTTGCGTATTATACGGCAGGTACGCCCTATAGCAAGAATGCCAAGCCGGACTTCATGTTCAACCAAAAGGTGGTGAAGACCGGTGATGCTTGGACGTATGAGCCTTTAAAATATTGGCCCAATGAGTTCGGTGAGACGGCCAAGTCAGACAATACTGACTATGTGACGTTCTTTGCTTATGCTCCTTGGACTGACTTTGTTCCTACCACGGGTGCTCCCGTACCTGTTACGTCGGTTACTGTTACCGAGTCTGTTGAGCACCAGCAGAACTATAATATAATAGGTATAAAGGACAACGAAACGGCAGGTGATCCCATTGTCCAGTATCGTGTTGATACTGACCCTGCAACTTCTGTTGATCTGCTTTGGGGTGTGGCAGCCAATGCTACAGACTATGCTCCCATCGCCACGAACAACAGAATGCAGAACGTGACAGGTCTGCCTTTCCTCAACCTGACGAAGCCCTCTGATGCTTCTGCCAGCAAACTGAATTTCCGCCTCCAGCACGCATTGGCCAAGGTGAAGATTATCATTGACTATATTTCCGATGCTACTGCAGCCACTAATACGGCTACCATCAATAAGGACGAGACCCGTATTTTCCTTCGTCAGGCCTCCATCAGTGGCTTGGCCATGGAAGGTGCCCTCAATTTGAATAATACACAGGTTGACAATCAGAATCTAGGCATCCCCTTGTGGAAGGACATCGACGGTGAGAATGAACTGTCTTTCGCCGAAGCTGTTGAATATTTCGACGGTCGTCGTGATGGTTTTGAAGGAACCACGAATGGATCAAACAATGTAGAGAAGTTCAGACTCCTTAATCCCAAACTTGTTGAGAACTATGCTGCCACATCGACTAACGGTGAGGGCGTTGTTGTTTTCGGCGATGCAAAGAATCCTGGTGTGACTACTGAGGCCCAGTCTCTCTTTACGTCATCAGCTGATGGATTCTTCTACGTCATTCCGCGTAACGCCGGCCAGAATGTTGACCTGCGCTTGGTATATGACGTGGAGACTATCGATGCCCGCATAGCTGGTTTGCTGGCTGACCGTGTCACCCACGGTAAGTCCATCGAGAACGATATTACTAAGGTAGCCATCTTCGGTGATAACATCGACTTCGAGCCTGGTAAGCAGTACGTGATTACGATTCATCTTGGCATGACAAGTGTGAAGGTGGATGCTGAGGTTATGGAATGGACTGACACCAATCCCGTAGAGATTGAGATACCAGAGTAATGACGACATTCTTTTGACAATAAAAAAATAAAATAACGTGAGAAAGAGACCTTATTACTATCTGCTGATTGTAGCATGGCTATTATCGCTACAGACGGCAACGGCGCAGCGTTTCAGAGATGCTGATACACTGCAAGTTCATTTTCGCGTCGGTCAGAGTGATCTTGACCTCAAGTATGCTGACAATGAAGAGAAAATTAAAGCCTTTGTGGAAGGGGCGTGGGAGATGTATGGCGGTCGTTCTTCCAAAGAGTTGCAACTTCAGATTTATGCTGGAGCATCTCCCGAAGGACCGGCAGAATTGAACCGCCGCCTTGGTGAACAACGTGGTTTGGCGCTTCGCAGTGAGTTGCTCAAACGCCTGAACGGTCTGGTAGATAACATTACCGTTATCAACCAGGGAGCCCGTTGGGGTGGACTCTACGATATGGTAGAGAGAAGCAATGAACCTTGGCGTGATGACGTGCTGAAGATTCTTGGCAAGCGTCCTCAGACGGATGAGTGGGAAGCAGATAACCGTGAGAAACTGTTGCACAAGTTGAAAGGTGGTTCTGTATGGCGTGAACTCAATGCGCGCTATCTTCCGACGCTGCGTAGCTCGGGTCTGGCCATCATCAAGCCGTTGTACGAAGAGGAGCAGCGTACTTGTTGCGACACTCTCGTTATCCGTGACACCATCATCTATCTGCCGGAGCCTTGTCCGCAGTATGAGCCCCCCATTGACCACTCGCCCGCTTTGGCTATCAAGACGAACCTCCTGTTGTGGGGTGTCATTGCTCCCAACATCCAGGTTGAGAAGTCCCTTGGTTCAACCAACCGTTGGAGTATCGAGGGCGAGTTCTTCTGCCCTTGGTGGATATGGAGTCATAATACCCATGCAGAGCAGTGCCTGAATGCAGGTGTGGAACTGCGTTACTGGCTTGGCAACCGCCAGAAGCATCACACACTGGACGGTTGGCACATCGGTTTGGGAGCCGCTGTAGGCTACTACGACTTTGAGTGGAAACGTAGCGAGGGCTATCAAGGTGAATATGCTAATGTCTATTGTAATTTTGGTTATCAGCATCGTTTTGGACGCTATAACCAGTGGGCTGTTGACGGTGGTATAGCGTTGGGCTACATTCCCACAAAGTATCGTCACTACCTTGGCAGTAGCATCTTCCCCGTAGGTCATGAAGAAAAGTATGATGATCACCTGATGTGGCAGGACACCGGATGGAAACACATCATCGGTGCTACACACATTAACTTCACTATTGCCTACATCATTGGTGCGAAGAAGTCTAACCGCAAAAACCCTGAAGAAAGATGAAAAGAAGCAGAATATATTTAGTATTGTCGCTGCTCATGCTGTTGGCTGTTGTGGCTGGCTGTCGCCGCGACCTATGGGTCTATCAGGACGAATTTAAGTCGGTGGAACTTGACATCGACTGGCGAAACTATTTCCGCGAGTGGGGCATTAATCCCTATGTGGAGCCCGCTTCTGACCCCGCCGGTATGACTGTATGGTTCTTCCCGAGAGACGGACGCCAGTCAATGAAATATACTACTACTCAGGTGCGCAAGTTCGAGGCCTACCTCAGTAAGGGCGACTACGATGGCATGGTCATTGACTACTCTCCGGAAGAGTACGGTCATCAGGAGTTCGTCGGCATGGATTTCGCCAACACCGCCAAGGTGCAGGCTACTCCTCACAGCTACCAGCCTAATGACTGTCCCGAACTGTTCGGTGAGGAATGCTATGCCCATCCGTTGTCGAAGAAGAACGAAAACGGTTTCTACACCGTGGCCAACGAACCGGAGAATATTGGCAGTGACACTATCCAGATGACTATCAATACTGGTAAATACGACAAGTACATCCCCTATAAGGAGCGTAACACCTACCAGGAGACGCTTGTGAAGCAGGTGTTCAACATGGAGCCGCTTATCATTCCTTGGGATATGCGTATACGTGTATATATTAAAGGTATATACTATCTTTGGAAGGCACATGCCTCGCTTGCCGGTGTGGCTGACGGCTACTACCTTGTCAAGTGCGAGTCTAGCGACGAACCCTGTCTGCTTAATCTTGAAGACTGGGAAATCCATGTCACGGGCGACAACGTAGGTTACATTGCCAAGACCTTCAAGACCTGGGGACCCATGAATTTCCAAAACCGCAATTGGGATGTTCATGTGCCACAGCGTCCGCTGTCCAACCGCGAGTACAGCACTTCGATGGCCCTCGATACTTATAGCTACGAGGAGCTCTCCAGCCGCAACCCCGATGAGATGCGCCTGAACCTCCGTCTGGTGCTCCGTGACCGCAGTACTGTTATGTATTATCACTTCGACGTGGGTAACCTGATTAATGTCTTCCGCAACGAGTATGCCTTGCGCATTGACCTCCTCGACGGTTTCGACGGACAGCCTGACCTGCCCTACGTGGATGGTTACAACGGCATGGAATTCGGTGGTGTCGTTGTTCCTTGGGAGGATGGTCCCAATGTGGATGTGGATTTCTAATCATCCTTAAACCCTATATATTTAACGAGAACTTATATTTAAATTCATTTTTATATTAACTTAATTATTTACGTATGAAAAAGTTATTTTTCTTTGCAGCTGCCGCTCTGACTTTGGCAGCCTGCACAAGTGAAGAGCTGAATGTCCAGACCCCCAACAAGGTTGAGGACAATGCAGCTGTGAACTTCGATGTTTATGTCAACCGTGGTGTGACCCGTGCTGGTACACCTAACGACATTAACAACAGCAACATCGGTAAGATTGGCTTCGGTGTGTTCGCTTATTACACAAACGACACACAGTACAGCAGTTCTGCTACGCCTAACTTCATGTACAACCAGAAGGTTACTACTACAGACGCAACTGCAACAACGTCGTCTGTATGGACCTATGAGCCCGTGAAGTACTGGCCGAACGAGTATGGTGATGCTGCTATCTCTGACGAGATTGACTATGTATCATTCTTTGCTTATGCTCCTTGGACAGCCGTTGCGCCTACTACTGGCAAACCTCTGACAAATTCTTCATTGGCAGAGACTGTTCAGCATCAGGAGAACTACAACATCGTTGGAGTAAATAAGAATAATGCAACTGGTGACCCCATCATCAAGTACGTTGTAGATACCGACCCCGCTACTTCTGTTGACCTGCTCTGGGGTGTAAAGGCTAGTGGTTCTACTGAGACTTCTATTGCTGGAACGCAGCTGGTTCCGTCTCCTGAAGTTGGTATGCCTTTCATTGATCTGACTAAGCCCGCAGATCCCGTTGATGGCAAAATCAGATTCAACCTGAAACACGCTCTGGCTAAGGTAAAGGTGACCATCGACTATATCGACGATGCACAAACACCCGCAGGCCCTGCAGCTAAGAAGCTTAATGCTAATGAGACCCGCATCTATGTTCGCTGGCTGGAGATTAACGGTTTTGCTATGAAAGGTGCTCTGAACCTGAACAATGAGGAGCCTAATACTCCTAACTGGAAGGATTATGACAGTAATGGTCAGAATGAACTTGTGTTCCCTACAACTACCCGCTTCAACGACGGTCGTAAGGATACTAAGGAAGGAACTCAGAATGGTCAAGCTAACAATGAGCTGAATATCTGCCTGAATGATTCTATCATTGAGAACTTTGCATCTACAGAGAAAAAAGATGGTAAGATTATCTTCGGTGCTAAGAAGAATTGTGGTGTAACAGCTGAGCCTCAGCTCGTATTCGGTGGCGATTCTACCAAGAATGGTGGTTACTTCTATGTTATTCCTCGCAATCAGGGTGAGACCGTTGATATTAAGATCAACTACGACGTGCTGACACTTGACTCTCTCCTGACAACCAATCTGTCTGGCACAAAGGATCGTGGTAGCGAGATTGAGAACCAGATCGAGAAGCTGGATATCTTTGAAGGTGCAGACTTCGAGCCTGGTAAGGTATATAACATTAAGATTCACCTGGGTATGACTAGCGTGAAGTTTGAGGCTACTGTTGAGCCTTGGAATGAGATTACTAATGAAGCAGAGGTTGACCTGCCCGACAACCAGCCCGGTAGTGGTTCTGTAACTCCTGCTCCCGCCCCTGCAACTGTTGCAGAGGCTTTAGCAGCTACCCCTGCTATCACAAGCTTCAAATATACCCTTGTCGGTGGTACAGATACAGATGCAACAGGTACTCTGACGACCGAGACTACCGAGTACACAAATACTTCTAATCCATCACTCAATGGCACTTACTATAAGTTCATGCGTGCGAACGGTACAAACTTTGTATGGGTTAAGTCTGACGCAGCAATCGATGGCACGACCGCAAACACTATTTTGGGTCAGAATGAAACTGTATCTGGCTGGACATTAAAATTAGCACCAGCAGAATAATATTCTTCAATAAAGGCAGAGCCGCCGGTGAGAATCCGGCGACTCCGCCTTCTCAAAAAACAACTTAATAGCGTTATCGCTAACCATTATAGGCATTGCACCAGCCATAGGGATGCCGGCGTAACTAAAAACCGAGATTCGGACGCTAACTGGTGGATGACATTTGGAGCGCAATTTACGGATTCACGGAATGACGGAATCACGGATGCTCCCACTGGATTCGAATATAATAAAAAATAGATATAATATGAAGAAAATCCTCTCAATGTTTGCTGCTGCCATGCTCATTGCAGCATGCAGTAACGAAGACGGGACTTCGGAAGGCTACCAGTCTTCTGCCAGTCCTATCACGTTTGAAGTGACAGACAACGGGGCACTCACTCGTGCGGTAGGTGCAATCAACAGTTCGACAGAACTCCCGGCAAAAGGCTTCGGTGTTTTCGCCTGCTATACGGGAAAACTTAAGTATGAGAACACCACCGTTTCGCCTGACTTCATGTACAACCAGCCTGTTACCTACTCTTCAGGCGTGTGGAACTACGCCCCACTGAAGTACTGGCCCAACGAGAACGGTGAATATGTCAGCTTCTTTGCCTATGCTCCCTACGAGGAGAGTCCGGCAGACGACGGACGCTGCATCATCGACATGTCGAAGTGGGACGACAAGGGTGACCCCTGGGTGAACTACCGCTTGGCCGCCAATCCCTTTGACGACAATGCTACGGCTGCCTCCTATCCGCAGGTGGACCTGCTCTATGCCGTCAATGAAGGCAGCACTACTGATGCAAGCGACGATGCTCCCTGGCTTGACCAGGTGAAGCCTGCTGTCGATAGCCGCGTGAAGTTCACCTTCAAGCATGCGCTGGCCTGCATTGGTGACACAATTACGTTGAAGATGACCGACGGTCTGTCAGAACTGCTGGCAAACTATGCTACCATCAATGTGACGGACGTGACCATCGTCTATAAGAACCTGACAAATAAGGCCCGTCTAGTACTGAAGTGTACAACGGTTCCCGACTGGCGCGAGATTATCAGTGGCGAGCTGACTGTCAGCCGCACGCTGAACCTTACCGGCCCCTGGACGCCGACCACCACTGCTGCAGCCATCTCCGAGGGCAAAGGACTCTTCTATATCCCCCTGCAGGTGCAGGGCACTGAGGCTCCTTATGCAGAGGTGACTATCAAGTATACTGTTGAGATTCTGGCTAACGGTCAATCCTTTGACGGTGAGGCTACTGGTTCTTTCCCCATGTCGCTGAATGCCATGGAGGGTAAGAGTCAGAACATTGCCATCCGACTGGGTGATAACATCGACATGCGCCATCTTATTTATCAGCTTGGTCTCGATCCCGCTACTGAGCCGTCATACGCACCTAAATTTTAAAGTAAGGAGGAACTGAAATATGAAGACAATGAAAAAATATTTATATGCACTGATTGCTATCATGTTCCTGCCACTCGGTATGATGGCACAGAGCGGAACGGTTAATTCTGGTTGGTTAAATGTCGGAGAGAACGGTCCTAATGAGGGGTACGAGGCAGATGAAGATGGCGCATACACCTACTATTGGAACCCGAGCAGTGGTTTGGCTGCTAATTCTGCTAATGCCTTGTTCTCAATCACCTTTGGTGGAAATGCACAGAAAGGTGGA
>Ga0265298_10009306_pt1 | contig 11703 bp, 9 predicted proteins | sample AusTroGonzalo_MG_3_FD_193486 | JGI IMG/M metagenome (GOLD analysis project Ga0265298, IMG submission 193486) | Bovine rumen microbial communities from tropical cattle in Woodstock, Queensland, Australia - Gonzalo_01 | ecosystem: Host-associated > Mammals > Digestive system > Stomach > Rumen ...
AAAGTGCAAAAGAAGACGTGTCGGCAAAGGACATGTCGGCAACCAGAAAAATCGGTGCAATGAATCTCGAAAGCATTATTAGCCAATTTAGAAACTTTCGATTTTCTGCACCATCTTCCATTTTGGAATAATGCGGGACTTGCCCAAACATGTAAAAAATTGTATAAATACTATAGATGTCAATAAGAAATCAACATCTTATTAACATTTTATAAAGATTTTTAGATCTAAGTGGTTGTCAGAACGCAAGTTACAAAAACTTGAAGCAATCACCGGGACTAGGAATCTTAAAAGAAAGCCACTCACCTTTTGCACTGGAGGCTACCATGAAGTTACTCCATAAGACACAAGCCGCGGCCTACTACCTGTTCCATCCAGGGTTCCAGACCTTCAAGGAACGGATCAAAGACGAGTTGAACACGACTAGCGGGCTCAACCTCGACGACATCATGGACGATTCGAACCTGTACGCTTATTACCAGCAAGGCGAATCGGCAGACTTTGTGGCGGCATGCATCAGCGCTGCCAGCTGCTAATAACAAAAGGATTTCCTCCTGACACAAAAAGAAAGACCCTGTGGTTTAAGCCACAGGGTTCTTTTTCTAAACGCGCAATGCGTTACTTCTTTTTCTTGGACTTGGGAGCTTCTTTTTCCTTGCGGGCGTCCTGCTTTTCGCAGGCCGTAACCACTTCGAACTTGCCCTTCTTCACGGTCACGATTTTCGTGTTGGCGTTAGCGCCGCGACGGAACTTGATGTCACCGTAAATGCCCTTGAAGTCCTTGGTCGCATTGATGTAATGCGTCATGTCGTCTTGCTTGCCGGAAATGGCATCCAAGGCCGTAAAGATGATGTTTGCGGCATCGAAGCTGAGACCGCTTACCTTGTCTTCACCCGGTTCGACGCCCCAGCGATCCTTGAAGTCCTTCACAAAGTTGGTGTAGGCAGTTCCCTTGTTCATATCGAGATCGGGGACGCTGAAGAAAGAACCTTCGACAAGGCGCTTGCCCTGGATCAAGAGTTCACGACCGTACCAGCCCGAAGTTCCGAGATACGTACCGGAGACCTTGTTGAAGGCGGCCTGGCTAACCATGGCACCAGCGTCAGCCGGATTCGTGGCCGGGATAAAGAGGCCCGGGATTTCGACGGTAGAGTCGGCAAGGTAAACCTTGCGGTCTCTCGGGTTCACGGCATCCAGGTCATCGGCGCCACGGGCAATGTTGCGGCGACGGTTTTCCTGGTTAAAGCGCACATCGCGCAAGAGGTTGAATTCGGTCTTGTAGTCCGGACGGCCTTCTTCGTAGTTGCGGAAGGCGACCACGGAACCGCCACGGCGTTCAACAGCGCGGGTAAAGTTTTCGGACATGGACGAACCGAAATCACCGAGCGGGCTCATCACGCCGAATTCGCGGATGTCGAGGCACTTGATGGCAAAGTCAGCAATCGTCTGGGAGAGAATGTCCATGGTGATGTTCACCTGGAAGATATTCGGACCGAGCTTAGCGATACCGCCGTCCGTTGCCGTCGGGGTAAGCATCGGCACATGCTGGTAATTGGCACCGAGCCATGCAGCCACAGCCGTTGCCGGGGCACTCATGATCGGACCGACAATGGCAATCACGCTATCCTGGTTCACAGCGCGCTGAGTACGCATCAGGGCGATAGCGGCATCGGCGTGCGTGTCCTGAATGCGGATATTGACTTTGTCCTTGAGGCCAGCCTGTTCATAAGCGAGAACCACACCCTGAACTGCAGCGGCACCGAATTCAGCAAAGTCGCCAGAAAGCGGAGCCAAGACGAGAACGGTGGGGAGGCCAGCGCCAAGACCTTCAAGAGCGCTCAGGCCCTTCTTGGCGGTGTTCTGCAAACTTTCGGAAGAGCTGCTCTTCAAGACCTTCTTGTACCAATACCTTGCAGCCTTGTAACGCTTGACGTTCTGGCATTCGCGACCGATCTGGAGTTCGAGCCAGCCGATAACATCGCGGTCAACCGGATACTTTTCGAGGAGGGACTGGAGCTGTTCGGCATTGAGGAGGGAAGCGGCCAACGTCTGGATGACCACGTCTTTTGCGCGAGTCCTTGCAGCCGGGTTCGTCGAATAAGAAAGAACCTTGAGCATGGATTCGACACCGTCGAACACGGAACCATTTTCGACATCGATCACGGCACGGGCAAGTTCCATACGTTCGCGGTAATCGGACTTCACATGGTATTCCAAGAAGCGGGACGCCACGTCGTATGCTTCGGTGCGCTTGTGCTCACGGAGGTAGCATTCGGTGAGCATGACGGCTGCCTTTTCGCCTTCGGTCTTGCGGAAGGAAGAGGCATAGATTTTCTTAAGCGGTGCAATGGCTTCGGAGCAACGTCCGCCCTTGACCATCGGCTTGATACGCTCAACATCGTCCTGGGCAAAAACCGTAGTGGAGAGGAGAGCGACTAAAATTGCAGGAAACAAGCGATTCATACTTTAACCTCGCCGGTCTTACTGGAAGCTATCAGCAGCTTCCTGAATGACAGAATGTTCTTTCTTGATTTGCTTCTGGAGCGATTCGGGGAGCTTGGACCAGTCCACGACATCAACGCGGAACGGAAGTCCGCTTTCGACAAAAGCTTTTTCCACCGAAGTCATATCATCAAGGCTGATGGGGGAGTCCGAGATGACAACTAATTCCAATTCGGTATCCGGGGTCAAATCCACACCCGTGACACGCGTACCGTACGCCCATACTTCAAAGCCTTCGAAATGGAGGCCAAGGATTCTCTGTACGGTTTCCAACTGATCTGATTCTAAACAAAGAGCCATAGTTCGCTAAAATATAGTTAATGAAATTTGACACTCACTGACATTACAAGGTATCAGGCACAAAACGGAGGAACCAAACCTCAGTTTCGCTACCGACACGAACGGGAGGTCCCCAGGAATCAACACCGCTAGAGACGAGCCACTTTACTTCGTCAAGTTCACCAATACCGTATGCGAGGCGCCAGACCCAGTTGATAATAACAGTTCCCGGGAAGAACTGACCGTTATGCGTGTGACCAGACATCGCAAAATCAGGGCGACGGCCCACATAATCGTCTTCGATACCGCGGGGCTGATGGTCCAAAAGGAGCCAGGGGAGTTTCGCATTGGCAATCGAGGGGCGGAGATCAAAAAGCGGCTTGCGTTCGACATCGCGGATCTTTGCCACGCTGTGGTCTACGCGTCCGGTAATGCAGACGAAATCGGCGCAGACGGTCGAATCTTCGAGGACGACAAAGCCGTTGTCTTGCATCCATTTTTTGTAGTCGCTGCCTTCACGTTCCACAAAGCCTTCGTGGTTCCCGTCGATGGCCACCGCAGCGACCTTGGCGGTCGCGGCAAGTTTTTGCGCCAAGAAATCGTATTCCCAGGCCGAAAGCGTTGAATCGACCACGTCAGCAAAGTCACCCCCGAACAGAACAAAGTCCGGATGGAGGCTGTCAGAAACATGCACGATGCGTTCCATCTTTTCGCGATTGAAAAGCGGATCGATGTGGAGGTCGCTAAAGAACATCGCCGTAAATTCACGGTCCGTAGGCACGGCCACCTTGAATTCGCGAACCTTGAAGTTCTCGTTGTTACCAACACCCATCGCAATAATCACAATCGTCATCACGACCGAGACAAAAAGCAAAAGTCTCGAAACAGAAACGACGAGACGACGGTCCATCGGCTTACGCACGACAAAGCGGCGGATGCCACGGGCAATCCACCACAAAATGTAGACCAACAGCGCTTCGCTCAACCAAACCGAAAGGAAGGCCATGCCAAGCGATGAAATATAACTTGTTCTAAATAAAAAGCAGAGGGGGAGGAGGACAACCGTAGCGCCTGCAATAAGGCTTCCCTTGGTTCCTGGCGCAACATTCCTCACGTTCACGAACAGGAACACTACACCGAAAATGAGTATAAACAAAAAGATCATATCAGTTTCGCATGTATAAGTGAAAGGACGTCACGCTGGACTTCGTCGGGAGTGCGGGCCGCATCGACCACGGTCACGACATCGCTGTAATCGCGGGCCGCTGCAAGGTAACCTTCGCGGACACGTTCAAAGAAGTCTAGCTTTTCGCTTTCGAGGCGATCGGGCGCTCCGCCGCGCGTCGCCATGCGGGCTCGGCTGGCCTCGACGGTCAAGTCGAGCACAATCGTGAGTTCCGGAAAGCAGGCGCCACACGTGAGTTCCGTCAGGCGCTGCACCTTTTCAGCACCGAGTCCGCGGGCATAGCCCTGGTAGGCAAACGTGCTCCACGCAAAACGGTCGGCAATCACGATGTTCCCTGCATCAAGCGCAGGCTGGATGATTTCGTGAATCACCTGAGCGCGGGCTGCATTGTACAGCAGGAGTTCGGTATCGTCGGCCATGACGCCCTTGAATGCGGGATCCAAGAGCAGTTCGCGAATGCGCTCGGAAATTTTCGCGCCACCAGGTTCACGCAACCGAACGACCTTGTGTCCTTCGGATTCAAGCGCAGAAACCAGCAAGTCAATTTGCGTCGACTTGCCGGAACCGTCAATGCCTTCGAGGCTGAAAAATTTCTTCGCTGTGAGCATAATCAGTAGACAGTAGGAAGTGGTTGGTGGCTAGGAGGTGTGAGGTCGCTCGCAAGCTCGCTTTGAGGTATGAGCTTTGAGTTTTTTTAGTATAGCGGCATAACCGCCTAATTTTTACTCAGAGTGCGAAGCACGACCTCATAGCTCAAAGCTCATCACTAATCCACATCCTTGCCGTGGCACTTCTTGTACTTGAGGCCAGAACCGCACCAGCAGAGGTCATTGCGACCGAGCTTAGCACCAGCCTGCTGTTGGGCGCGCTTCACTGCGGCAGCAAGTGCCGGGTTCACACGGTTCGGGCGAGTGCCCGGAAGTGCGCTCTGCGGCATCGGCTGAGCTTCGGCCTGATCTTCAGAAATCGCATTCGTTTCGGAAGCAGCAGCCTGACCAGCGAGGCCAGCGGCCTTGGCACCTTCGGCGACAAGTTCTTCGGACTGTTCAGCAGCGTTTTCAGCAACTTCTTCGCTAGCAGAAGCGACTTCGCCGTTGTCCGTAGCCTTGGCCGCTTCTTCGGCAGCCTTGCGTTCGGCGTCGATCTGTTCCTGGCTCTTGAGCTGGAGCTGGTCCGGAGAAACCGTCACACCGTTCGGGAGCGTGATGCGGATGTTCAAAATGCGGAGAGCCGTGAGCGTTGCGATCTTTTCGAGGCAGCCTTCGAACAGCTTGAAACCTTCGCTCTTGTAGACCATCAGCGGATCCTTCTGAGCGTAGCCGTGGAAGCGGATGGAATCCTTCAACTGGTCCATGGCGTACAAGTGTTCCTTCCACACCTGGTCGATCGTCATGAGGAGGAAGCGACGTTCAATGTTGCGGAAGTCGGCATCCGGAATAATCTTCGTGAGCTTTTCGTAGCGGGCCTTGCAAAGGCCGATGATTTCGTCGAGCACCTGTTCCGGAGTCTTGGAAACGGCTTCTTCGAGCGTCAAGTTGTATTCCATGCCGAGCGTGCGCTGCAAGTCAGCATGCAAGTCTTCGAGCTTCCATTCTTCCGGATAAGTCTTTGCCGGAACGTACTGCGAAACCTTGATATCGCAAGCGTCTTCGATGCGGTTCATGATTTCGTCACGGATGTCTTCGCCGTTCAAGATACGACGACGGAGGCCGTAAATCACCTTGCGCTGTTCGTTCATCACGTTATCGTAGTCGAGCAAGTGCTTACGGATATCGAAGCTCTGGCCTTCCACACGACGCTGGGCACCACGGATGGAACGGGAAACGATCGGGTGGGTAATCACTTCGTCTTCGCCCACGCCAAAACGGCTCATGAGATTCTTGACGCTATCACCACCGAAGATACGCATCAGGTTATCGTCGAGGGAGAGGAAGTACTGGCTAGAACCCGGGTCACCCTGACGGCCAGAACGACCGCGCAACTGGTTGTCGATACGGCGGGATTCATGGCGTTCCGTGCCAAGCACGTGCAAACCGCCGAGTTCCGTCACGCCCGGTCCAAGAGCAATGTCAGTACCACGACCAGCCATGTTCGTTGCAATCGTCACCTTGTCCTTGTGACCAGCGTACTGGATGATTTCAGCTTCGCGGCCATGGTTCTTGGCGTTCAACACTTCGTGCGGGATGCCTTCCTTTTCGAGCATGCCGTGGAGAATTTCGGACTTTTCAATGGAAGCCGTACCCACGAGGAGCGGCTGGCCCTTGGCGTGGCGTTCCTTGATTTCTTCAACGATGGCCTTCCACTTGGCGCCTTCAGACTTGTAGACCAAGTCCTGCAAGTCCTTACGGATGCACGGCTTGTTGGTCGGAATGACCCACGTGTTCATGTTGTAAATCTTGATGAATTCCGTAGCTTCGGTTTCGGCCGTACCGGTCATACCGGAGAGCTTCTTGTACATACGGAAGTAGTTCTGGAACGTAATCGTCGCAAGCGTCTGGTTTTCGCGACGGATAGGCACGTTTTCCTTGGCTTCGATAGCCTGGTGGATACCGTTAGAGTAGCGACGGCCTTCCATCAAGCGGCCCGTGTTTTCGTCGACGATGATGATTTCGCCGTCACGGACGATGTAGTCCACGTCCTTTTCGAAGAGGTACCAAGCGCGGAGAGCGTTATCGAGGAAGTGAACCCAGTCGGCATGTTCGCCATAGAGGTTCGTAATGTGCATCAAGTCCTGGATGTGGAGCACACCCTTTTCGGTGAACTGGATGTTCTTGTCTTTTTCATCGACAGAGAAGTCCTTGTTGCGGACGAGCTGCTTGGAAATTTCGTTGGCCTTGGCGTACTTTTCAGTTGCGTCTTCGGCCGGACCACTGATGATGAGCGGGGTACGGGCTTCGTCGATCAAGATGGAGTCCACTTCGTCAACGATACAGAAGTTGAGTTCGCGCTGCACCAGCTGGTTCGGTTCTACAGCCATGTTGTCACGGAGGTAGTCGAAGCCGAATTCGTTGTTGGTACCGTAAGTCACGTCGGAGTTGTAGCTTTCGCGGCGCTGTTCCGGATTGAGACCGTTGATGATGAGGCCCACCGTAAGACCGAGGAACTTGTAGACGAGACCCATCTGCTTGGCGTCACGGCCAGCGAGGTAGTCGTTCACGGTCACCACGTGTACACCGTTACCCGTGAGGGCATTCAAGTAAACCGGGAGAGCAGCGGCAAGCGTCTTACCTTCACCAGTTGCCATTTCAGCGATAGCGCCTTCGTGGAGCACGAGGCCACCGATCATCTGCACGTCAAAGGGCAGCATGCGGAACGGCTTCACGGAATTCGGATAGAGTTCGCGAACCTTGGCATAGAGGGCAGCGGGGAGGTAAACCTCCCATTCGTTCTTGCCGCTATCGAGTTCGGCCTTGGCCTGGTTGGCGACGTCCTGGAGTTCTGCGCCAAGACGGCTAAAGTCAAAGTTGTTTTCGGGCTTGAAGATGTTGAAGATACCCAAGCGGCGGTCGCAAGCTTCGCGGCAGACGGCAAATGCCTGAACCTTGATGTCTTCGAGCGTAGAGCCGTTCTTGAGCATGTTGCGGAATTCCGCACTTTTTGCAGCGAGGTCTGCGTCGTCCAGCGTTTCGAGAGCCTTGCAGGCTTCGTGAATCTTAGCAATCACCGGGCGGAGTTGCTTCACCTTGCGTTCATGAGGTGTACCAAAAATTTTATGGAGTACTGTATCTACAATGCTCATGGTTATCCTTTATAATTGCCGTGTATACACCACGGCTCATGATTTAAAATTAAACATGGTTAAAGTTAGCAAAAGATGTGCCAAATTTATTTCCGTTTCATCTTGAAATAGCCTTTTTGATGAAGCTTTTTAACAATTTACTTTGCACAAAGAGTACACTCATTATATTATATTGGTAATATGAAAAAAAATTATTTCGTAAACGGCTTTTTTGTTATTGCAACGGGGTTTTTCCTTGCTAGCCCCCTCAATGCGCAAACCAGCGAAGCAGAACTTGCCGCACACCCCGAATTTACAGCGAGCAATTACCTTGCGTACCAAGAACCTATAAATATTAAATACACAAAGGTTCCCGCAGGCTATAAGCCGTTCTATATCAGCCATTACGGTCGTCATGGCAGCCGTTACCACCACAGCGACGACGAATACAAGTACCTTTTTGAAGTCCTTTCCAAGGCCGATTCCGCCCAAAAGCTCACCGAAACCGGTAAACAGGCACTCGCCTACGCGAAAGTTCTCGCCACCGACGCCGCCCCCAAAAAGGGAGACCTCACGCAAGTGGGTGTGAGCCAGCACGAAGGCATCGCCAAGCGCATGTACAAGAATTTCGGGGACGTTTTCAAGGACAGAAAAGTCGCCGGCAAAAACGTGACGCCGCACATCAAGGCATACGCAAGTACTAGCGGCCGCTGCATCGTGAGCATGACCGCCTTCATGGGAGAACTCCGCGCACAGAATCCCAAGATCAAACCGGAACTGATTTCTGGCAAGAGCTACATGAAGTTCATCAGCGCCTTTGACTGGGGCAAACTCGACTATTCGAAAGTCAAGACCTACACGAACGAAAGCGATAAGCTCTGGAAAAACGTCAACCCGCAGCCGTTCCTGAAAAAACTCTTCAACGACAGCAATTACGTTGTCAAGAATATCGAAGCAGACAAGTTCTACAACCGTTTCTTCGAAATCGCGACATCGCTCCAGGGCATGGACGAGCCGTTACTCGACGACATCGCCCAGGCCGCCAAGGTGCCCGCCGACTCCTTCGTAAACCTCTTCACGACCGAAGAAAAGATCGCCCGCTGGAAGGCCCAAAACGCCTGGTGGTACAGCCTCGAAGGCACAAGCCCGCTCATCAACCGCCCCGATGGACTTAACTTTGCAAAGCCGACCTTGCAGAACATCCTCGACGAAGCCGATGACGCCATCGCCGTCGACACCGTGCGCAGCACCCCTTCGGCAAGCACTTCGACAGGCTCAGCATACCACTCAGGGACCTTAAAGCCGATTGCCGCAACGCTCCGCTTTGGCCACGACGCCACACTCCTCCCGCTCTCGGCATTGATGCAGCTCCCGCTGGCAAACGCCAAAGTTTCCGACCTTTCCAAACTGCATGAACAGTGGACTGACTTCAAGATTATCCCGATGGCGGCAAACCTCCAGATCGTCTTCTACAAGGCGGCAGGCAAGCCCGTCCTCGTCAAGGTTCTGTACAACGAAATCGAGCAGACGTTGCCCGTACCGTGCGGCATTACAGACGAGAGACGAAAGACGAAAGACGAGAGAAAATGCCCGGCAGCTCCGTATTACCGTTGGGACGACTTCCGCAAATTCTATAGCGACATCCTCAAAAAATAACGTATCATGAAAAAAACTATCGCCCTCATTTTCGGTCTCGTTGCAAGTGCCACCCTCTTTGCAGCCCAAAATACCGTTGACGAACTCGTTGGCCAAGGCGTCCAATTCCACGAACAGGGTCAATACGACGAAGCCATCGCCAAATACAAACAAGCCGAAAAGAAGGCTCCCAAAAGCGCACTCGTCAAATACGAGATGGCTTTTTCGTACCATGCCAAGCATGAATTCGACAAGGCGCTCTATTACGCCAAAGCCGCGACAAAGCTCGACACCAAAGGCATCGACGAAAACCTTTACAGCCTGATCGGCACCATCTACGACGAAACGGGCATGCCCGATTCCGCTCTCGCCATTTATCGCGAAGGTTTCAAAAAAACACCGAACTCGTCGAACATCCCGTACAACGCGACCATCACCTACATGCGCAAGAACAACGCCGACAGCGCCTACGCCTGGATCAAACGCAGCATCAACAATACGCGCATCCACGAAGGCAGTTACTATTACGCCGGATTCTTGGCAAGCCAACTCGGCAAGTGGCCCGCCTTTTACGCCTACACCATGTACTCGACGTTCATCACCAAGAAAGACGAAATCATCCGCGACAACCTCTCGAGACTTTACGGCAAGACAAAATTCCTCGTTATAAAGAAAGACAAATCCGTCGACTTGAACACGCCGAACATCAAGCAAACCGGGAGCGATTCCACCGTCAACATGGAATTTTTGCTGGCCATCCAAACCACGCTCCTTACGGATACCCTCGGCAAGCGAAAGCTCCATGACAAGGATTCCACCTCGGCACAGCAAACGGAATTTTTAATCCACATCCTGGGAAAAATTATCAAGCTGATCGCCTTTACCGACGAAATCGACGAACCGATACAGAGATTCTATCAAGGATTGATCCGCGAAAGACTAGTAGACGCCTTCATCTACTCCATCTGCGAACCCATTGACCGCCCAACATTCGCCCAGTGGCTCATCAAAAACCGCAGCGAACAAGCGCGACTCTACCAGTGGTTCAATAAAGAATGGTTGATGCTGTAATTTTTAAAGGATTCATATGCGCTTTTTTGTCCCCACAGATATTTACGTCGAAGAAAACTGTGTCAAGAACCACGCCAAGAATTTGATCGCCGTCGGAAAACGTGCGCTGATCATGACCGGGCGCCATTCCGCCGCCGCAAACGGTTCCTTGAACGACGTGACAGACGTCTTGAACGCAGGCCAAATCCCGTTCAAAGTCTTTAACGAAGTCGAAGAAAATCCATCGACCGATACAGTAAGGAACGCCGCAAAAAGCGCCCGCGAATTTAACGCCGACTTTATCATCGGCATCGGGGGAGGTTCCGCTATCGATGCCGCCAAGGCCGCAGCGCTCCTCCTCGAAAATCCAGACGTTGACGCCGACGAACTCCACAAAGCACCTAGCCATCCGCTCAATCACGTGCCAGTCGTCGCCGTGCCGACAACATGCGGGACAGGCTCCGAAGCGACCCCCGTCGCCATCATCACGAACCACAAAATCAACCTCAAGAAGAGCATCCCGCACGTCATTTTCCCCGTACTCGCTCTCGTTGACGGAAAATACCTCGCCTTTGCCAAAAAGCAGTTGATCGTGAACACCGCCGTCGATGCGCTCGCACACATGGTCGAAAGCATCCTCAACGTGAAATCGAATTTGCTCAACCGCATGTGCCCGGAATACGGACTCCAGCTTTGGGGACAGTGCAAAGACGCACTCCTTTCTGATGGAGAATGCGCTGCAAACTTGTACGAAAAGCTCATGCTCACCTCGACCGTGGCCGGCATGTCCATCGCACAGACAAGCACCACAGTACCGCACGGCATGAGCTACGACCTCACAGTTCACGCAGGCGTTCCGCACGGCCCCGCCGTCGGCTACTTCCTCGCCGCCTACGTTGAAGTCTGCGCCAAGTTCGTCCCGCAAGACGTCGAAAAAGTCCTCTCGCTCTTGGGACTGCAAAGCATCGAAGAATTTGGTGAAATGATTCGCAAACTCATCGGCACATGCACCGTGAGCCGCGAAATGCGCGACAAGTTCGCCGCCGCCATGAAGGTGAACCGCTCCAAGCTCGACCTCGTCCCCGGAAACATCACCCCCGACGACATCGAATACATCTACGAAAAGTCACTCATCGTAGGGTAGGATTTAGCAAAGGAACCACGCCCCCTTTCGCATCATCCTGAAATTTGTATATTGAAAACAGTAAAAAAAAGAGGCCTTATGAAAAAAGCTTTAATCGCCGTTATCATTGTCGTCGCCATCCTGCTCATCATCGTCGGAAAAGGCATCGGCACCTACAATAACATCATCGCCCTCGAAGAAGGCGTCAAG
>Ga0265298_10009307_pt1 | contig 11703 bp, 4 predicted proteins | sample AusTroGonzalo_MG_3_FD_193486 | JGI IMG/M metagenome (GOLD analysis project Ga0265298, IMG submission 193486) | Bovine rumen microbial communities from tropical cattle in Woodstock, Queensland, Australia - Gonzalo_01 | ecosystem: Host-associated > Mammals > Digestive system > Stomach > Rumen ...
AGCATGATCTTCGGCCGGGCCGCATTTCGGATCGCAATCGCAATCTCCCGCCCGTTCTGCTGCTCCCGGAATTCAACCGGCTGGCCGTCCAGCGCCATTTCGATTTCCGTCTGCATCTTTTTCACGGCGTCAAAAGTCACGCCGGAACCAAGCTTCAGCCGGAACCGGATGCAATAGCCGAATCCGTTTCCCTCATAAACGTTCACGTCCATCCCGAAGGACTCGAACATCCGGCCAAGCTGACCCTTCAGCCGCTCCACATACCGGCTGTCGCTGAAAATGTCCGCTTCCGTCTTCTCTTCCAGTAAATCAATCGGTGGAAAATGATACTGTGCCATGGTACTTCCGCCTCACTTTTGCCCGTTCTTCAAATCTCGATGCTCGTGCAAGGATACTGAATCAGGAAGTTCACGTCATGCTCTTCGCAGTATTTGGCGGCCTTAAAGAACACCAGTTCCGATTTTTCAAGGAAATCCGGCATGTCTTCAATCGGCTTGCCCAAAGGCGAGAAGAAGTTGTCCCAGTGGACGGGGATCACAAGCCGCGCCTCTGTTTTCTCCACGGTCTCCGCAAAGAAAGCCTGCTCCATGTCCGGCTCGGCTTTGGCAAGGCCGGCCACTCCAAGGAACAGCACGTCTGCCTTTATGCCGTCCAGCTGCCCCGGGATATAGTTGAAGCTGGGACGAATCAGGATCTTCTTCTCCTTGTATTCCACGTAGAAGTCATAGGATCCGCCTTCCTTGTAGGCCCGCAGGCTCGCCGGCTGCACCAGCGGTTCCGGAATAGGTTCGCCCAGGTCGTTGTTGAACCGGGTCGGCTTTGAATGCAGCGATTTCAGAATACGGATGTGGTAATCTCCAATCGTGTAGCTGCTTCCGTGCTGGAACACCGTGATGTTCTCCGCCGGAACATCGCCGCCGAGCGCGACGTTCCTTGCGGATTCACTTCCGTAGATCCTGGCCCCGCATTGGTTGGCAATGTAGGGCGCGTCCATCACGTGGTCGTGATGGGTGTGGGAGATAAAGATCGCCCGCAGCCTGTCAATGTGGTGCGTCCTGATCAGCTTGTCGCATAACGCGGTATCCGTGCTCGCTTCGTCCCCTCTGGCATATCGGGTCACGGACGGCCGTGTCACATGCGCGTCAAAAAGAATCTGGTCTTTGCCGGCGTCAAACAGCAGGGTTGTCGTTCCGAAAAAGGTCACCTTCAGCATGTTCATCCATCTCCGTTGTTTTTCTGTACCGTGCCGTCATTTTTCTACGACATTTACTACGACATTTTCTACGACATTCCGCCTTGCCTCATTTCTCAAACCATACCGGATCCCAGATTCTGGGGTCTGCTTCCGCCGAATCCTGCATTTCCTTGCCGTTCAGCACGGTCAGCGGATTGTCCGGCGTTCCCTGCCAGGAGGATTGAATGTTATCCATGAACGAGCTGTACTTCACCTTATAATAGCCCACGTTTCCTTCCGTGTCAAAAAACACCCGCAAATCCAGCGCTGCGCCTTCAAAAGTCATATAATAGCCGATACCCGTCGGATTCATGTTTTCATCATACTCGTAATAATGGTACCGTGAATTGTAGCCGGCGTCCGCATAGATTCCCGCTTTATCCAAAACCACATATCTGTAGCGAGCCCGGGTCAACTCACCGTCAGTATAATCCAGCAAAATCCATTGGCAGGGCTTTTTTGGGAACGGGAATTCGGGATCCGATCGCAGCTCAACCTGAAAGCTTTCCGGATACATCATGCTTCTGGTCAGCGTCTTTTCAACCGGCGCTTTCCTTTCCCAGTCGTCCGTGGGCGAGCCTTCATCTCCGACACTGCCGAAAAGGATTCGGGCCCTGGCGGAAAGATTCAGTGTCACCTCTTTTCCCTCCAGCGTCACGTCTGCCTGTATAAACTGCGGCAATTTTTCCGGGAAATCGTAATCCTCTATGCGCCTCGGCAGGAAGCGAAGCCGTGCCGGAATGGCTTTCAGCGTTTTATGGTCCTCTTCCAGCTGGTCCGCAAGATAATCCATCGTGCTTCCGAAGCAGATCTCAGTCAATACCGGATCAAGCAGCGCTTCATGGTCTTTTGCCATTTTCTCCGGCGTCCAGCAGAAACGGTCCCAGGTAACATCTGTATGTGACCACACGCCGTCCAGCCGGTTGAGATTCCATGCATGATCCTCGTATTCCGGTAATATAGATCCCCCTATATCAATATCCCTGATCCCGGCCTGGCACAGCAGGGCATGATAGATCGCGGAATAGCCGCCGCAAACAGCTTTCCCGTAAATCAGCGCGCCGATCGCTTCCCATGCCGTAGCTACGTCCCGCTCTGTCGCATCGTTGCTGTTCCAGGTTTCTTTCCATTTTTTCGCCGCAAAATTATATTTCACTCTTCTGCGAATCCACTGGAACAGCATTTTGGCGGCTTCTTTTTCCGTGGCGGCGCCCTTGGCTTTTTCAACCGCCGCGTCCATTTCTGCCGCCATCTCGGCCGCTTCTTTCTGTTCAGGACTGATCACATATACATAAGTGTCAAAATATCCGTCTCCGATCCTGTAATAGCCCGGTTTTTGAAAGGTCAGCGTAAAGGTGGAATAATCCTCCGCCATATTCTCAATGGCCATCAGTTCAGTTCTTGGGGGCATCTCATAAGGCGTTTCCGCCGTATTGTACAGATCTACATTCCAGCTGTAATAATATGGCTTGTCCTCCTCTTCCATCCAGGGGAAATAGTACACAAAGTTGTTCAGAAACTCCTCAGTTGTCATCCCTTTCAGCTCTTCCATCTTGTTTCCGTACATGTGGAAAGTAACGGTAGCGCTGTCTCCGATGGTCCATACAGGCCCGTCTGATTCCGTAAACAGATAGTTGATTCCAACTTTGGGATAATACTTCAACTGATCGTACCTCAGCGTTCCTGCAAACAGGTTGTCCATCACGCTTTCGCGGATCATCTGATCGGTAAACAGCTGATCCTCCGCCCGCAGGGTATGGTCCTTCGCCATCGTCTTGTCGTCTTTTTCCAGATATTTGTTGCCCTTTTTATCGTTCAGGTCATCCATCGCCGAGTCCGTCCAGCACCATTCGTCGTCCAGCCGTGCCAGGCTCCAGACTGCTTTCGCTTCGTTCACCGTCCCGGAAACCGTCATGCACCGCAGTCCCGAGGCGCTCAGCAGCAGGTTCAGCAGCGGAGCGTAAGCCTCTGCGCAGGCATATCCGGTGATCAGCGCGTTCATAGGGTCCGTGCAGGCAGCCGCAAGCCGCTCCGCGTCTTCTTCCGGAAAAACGGGGCTCACGCGCTTACAAACCCAATCGTGCAGCTTCTGGGCCATTTTTTTCTCTTTTGTGTCTGTGCTGTCCGCAACAACGCCGTCCAGTTCCGCCCGAATTCCCGCCAGAACAGGATGATTCGGATCCAGCAGATAATAGGCCGCATCCGCGAAAACATACTTCCCGGGCTCCTTCAGCCGCGCGGTATAGTTAATCCGGTTCTCGGAAAGGAACTGGATCTCAACCCGGTCCCCGGCGGCTTCGCCTTCTCCCGTGGCATACAGCCCCGTTTCCGCCGAAAAAGGATAAAAGCGTATTTCCGCCTTGATGTCCTCTTCGGTTTTCATATCCCGCCCCGGATCGTTCGTCATCACCAGCGCCGCAATGGTGTCCCGATAGCCGTATCCCGGGTTGCTCAGCCATATTTTCTGATAGCGCACACCCTCTCCGGCTGCGTTTTCGCCTGTCGCAAGCAGCGGTATAACAACCAGAATGAATCCCAAAAGCAAAGACACGATTCTCTTCACTGACACTTCCCCCTTGCTTTCTTCTCATCTTTCAGTCCGTAATTGTTTCTTTATTGTCCATCCCACGGAACCAGTAAGGTAGTAAGTCCGTTCTGCGCGCACCAGTTCCAGGCATAGCTTCCTGGTACTGCATAAATTTCCTTCAGATTGTCACAGCCGGAGAAAACGTCATTCCCCATTTCTTCAACCTCTTCCGGAATTTTAACTATTGTCAGATTCTTGCAATCCTTGAAAGCTTCAGATGATATTATTCTGATTGTATTCGGAAATTCCATTGAAACAAGGCTCTCGCACTTTGCAAATGAATCCCAGCCTATCTCCTGAATATTTGATGGCATAATAATATCCATAAGATCAGTGCATTCTTCAAAGAAATAGTCCGGGATTTTTGTTATATTGTCTGGCAGCTTAACAGACTTCAGATGAGTGCATTCCGCAAAAACACTGTTCTCAAAGCTTTGAATGCTGTCGGGCAAAACAATGGATTCCAAACTTTCGCACTCTTTAAATGCCCCATATCCGATGGCATTGACACTTTCCGGTATTGTTATGTTTTTAAGCTTCTTGCATCCATGAAAGCAGGTCCAAGGTATTGTTTTTACGTTTTCCGGCCATATAAATGTTTCCAGTTCATAGCACGATTGAAAAGCTCCTCTGTCTATAAAGGTGACTGTTTCGGGAATCTGTATCTCCTTCAATTCTGTACAAAAGTAGAAGGCCGAATTGCAAATGCTTTCAATCCCTTCAGAAATCGTTACTCTTTCAACATCTGAGGAGCTATATGACCTGCTTTTTTCGGAAATGATCCTTTCCTCCGCGAAAAGCATTCTGGCGATATTCGTGACCGGGTTTCCAGCCGGATCAACGGAAGGAATCGTCACAGTCTTTTCTTTTCCTGTATATTTCAGAACAGAATAGATGCCGTTTTCATCATCTCCGAATTCAAAGTCACCGGTTTGCGACTTTGATTCCTCGCTCTGATTCGTTCCTCCTTCGTTCGTTTCCGACGCTGGTTTTTCTTCAGCAAAGACGTCATCCGCCTCTGTCGTTTCAGCTTCAGATGGTTCCTCTGCCAGCGCATCGTTCAGGAAAGTGTTTTCCTCTGGCACCTCCGGTTTGCTGATCACGGGCTTCTCATGGCTCACGAACATTACTTCGGAAATACTCACATCATTTTTGAATTTGGAACCCGTATAAATGCTCATGATCCGGAAACGGATTCCGGTCACATGCTCCCGCTTTCCAAAGTCAACCTTCTGCCAGTCCTTCTTTTTAGCGTCGTCCTTCAGGTTGTATGTTTTCTTGTCCGTCCATTCTTCGCTTCCCTCGTACTGGAAGGCAATTCCCAAACCTTTCACCCGGCTGTTTCGTTTGTACTGATCTTTCCCGTCGGTCATAGCCCAGAATCCGTTCTTGATCCAAAGCTGTTCAACACTCACAGGCTGATCGAAATAGAAATGAACATATGTTTCCTTAATCTTACTTTCCTTTGTTGAAAACTGCCAGGCGGTTTCCTCGTCTCCGTCTATCATTTTCTCCGGCACAAATTCATCCGGATTCTCGCCGACAATCCAGCTGTCAGCATCCACTTTGGCAATCGGTATAGCATACAGTCCGTCTTCAATTTCCTCCGGTTCCGGCGCGGGTTCCGGGGTCGGGGCTGTTGTTGGTTCTGGTGTCGGCGCAGTCGTCGGTTCCTGAACAGGCTCCGGGGCAGGTTCTTTCTGTGCGGTTTCGTCCGTACCACCTTTGTCAGAATGGTCTTCGGCGCGTTCTTCTCCGCTCAAAAAAGCCATTTCTTCCGCTGTTAGTTCCTTCGGAATGGAAACACCGAAGTAAACGAAGATTGCTTTCCCGTCCTTAATCCGGATCGTCTGTTCCAGCGCTGTGGCCGTATCGTCCATTTTCAGGATCAGCTGATTGTTTTCATAGCTCCAGGTACCGTAATAGTTGAAATATCCTTCCGGATATCCCTCATCCAGTGTTGCCGTTCCATCGTCGTTCAGCTTCAGTGTGAATCCAACGGTGGCGTCCTCGTTCATCTGTACCAGCGCATTGTCTGCCGGCAGCGCTCCGCCCAGTGTAATCTGTCTGGAAGGAGTCGGAGTGGGAGTAGGCGCCGGTGTAGGCGATGGCGTTGCATTCTCCGCCTGTTTTTTCATCGCATAGTCATTTGGAATGAAAGTCAGGTAAAAGAAAGGTATTTCTCCATCCTTTGTGTGTCCTGTCACCTTGAATGTCAGGTGGCTCCAATAATGAGCGTTTTCCTCCGCCTGTTTGTCCTGATAGGCTTTGACAGTTTCAATGTCTTCCCCGCGGGCTTCAGCAATTGCCAGAAAAATATCCTCAAAGCGGATGTTATAGGATACTTTATCACCATAACTCGAACCTCCAGTCCATGGAATGGACACCTCAGTCGGGATATATTCCCCATCCTCCGCCAAATACAGGCTGTAATCATCCACATCAATCAGTCGGTGCCAATTGAAATTCATATGATTGCCGGAATAGATGGCTTGTCCTTCATATCTGCGTATACGATCTACAATTTTATAATGTCTGCTTGTCGAATAGTCATGAACTGCCATATTTGATGTCCCGTATTCCGAATACACGATTCCGATATGTTTGCTCATATCATCATCCCGGGCTCTTGGCAGCTGATAGATGCTGTAAATATACTCACTTGGAGTGGCCGTCGGCGTTTCCGTCGGTTCCGGAGTAGGTTCCGGCGTCGGTTCCAGTGTAGGTTCAGGGGTGGGTTCCGGCGTCATGGTAGGAACAGCGGAAGGAATCACCTGTCCGCTCGTTTTGGTAAACTGCGAATAATTCGGCGGAAAATCAAACTCATAGTCGTAGTGGACAGACTCAACCTCTCCCGTTGCCCTTTTGAAGAAGCCTGCCGGTTTCAGGTTCAGCTTCAGTTCTTCATCAATGTACCATGTGTATATTTCCCATTCTCCGCCGCTCATATTCTGAACTGAAACCAGGTGACTGTCCTGTTTTTCGGCGTATACTTCCGCGTCCTGTTCCGCATAAAGCACAGGATAGGTCTTCCCATCCATTGTCCAGGATTCTTTTGTAATGACCAGTTCGCTGGCAATCTGGGCATATCTCCTGCTCTCGGTGTTCTGCCATGTTCCGAGGAGCCGGTACCACTGCGGAACATCGTCCGGCAGCGGTGTGGCCTTCGGTTCCTGAGTGGTTTCAGGGGTTGGTTCCGGCGTCGGTTCAGCCGTGGGTTCCGGTGTCTTTTCCTCTGCCAGGCGGCGTAGCCGCGCTTTCCCTTCCGTTTCCGCGTCCGTGCCTTTTCTTGCAAAAACAGAGTACTGATATTCCAGAAGATCCCCTGTCACTTTGTAAGGATCGTTCAGACTCGGATATCCATCCTGATACAGCTGTAATTCGCCGTTGCCAAAGCATTCATAGGTGAATTCCTGTTCAGTCATCCCGCTGTCTTCGTTTGGCCGGTAGATCATGGTTTCCCCGTCAATGATGATTTCAATATAATCATCTGCACCGGAAAGAAGTTTCTCTGCAATCGCTTCATCCTGATACTTGTCCCAGCCCTGGATCATCGTCCATTCGCCAATCAGCTGAGGATCTTTCATTTGTGGACGCTCCGGTGCCTTAGGCAGTTTTCCGCCTTCGCCCCCATATCTTTCGGCGGACCATACAAGGTTCATGTTGTCAATCAAGGTGATTGTCTGCCCGTCGTTGCTCAGTTTCCAGCGGATCACCCTGCCGAGGTCGGAATACAGCAGGTCGTTCTCACAGTTGATGTTTTCCTGCATATCCCCGTGAATGTCAAAGCTGTTATCCTTGAATCGAATCTGGTCGGCAGTCACAGTCATGGTACCGCCGTCCAGGGTAGCCACATATTCCTGCGACTGCCGATCTCTCACTTCCGCCCCGCGCAGTTTCCATTCGCCCCGCAGCTCCACCGGAATTTCGTTTTCTCCGGCTGTCTCATCACGCCGGAATGCAGATCCGTCGCTCTCGGTCAGCCGCGTAAGTCTCATCGCGGCTCCGGATCCGTCATAGATATACAGTTCGCTCCGGTCATCGGAAACCCGCCAGAAAACAGGATTTCCGTCTTCAAAGGTGATCTGGTCTCCCTCTGTTCTGCATTCAAAGGATTCTGTGTGTTCTTCATGAATCAGATCAATGGCTTTGAGAACGACGCTGCTCTCTGAAAAGGTCATTTCCGCTTCATAGCCTGCAAGTCTGGAAGCAATCTGAACGATGATCGCGTCTCCCGTGCTCATCTGTTCGGAAGCAGCCTCCAAATCAACCTTCCATGTACCAAATAGATCATTCACGTCCGAAGATGCCGAAATTGCTTCCTTGTCAGGGATGGTCCTTTCTTCCTCTTCAACCTGTCCGGTGACCTCGTCGCCCTTGTATTCAACCGCATATCCGTTGTTTTTCGCCCATTTCTCCGCATATGAGCCCTTCGGACAGTATATCGTATTCAGGTAGTCACAGTAAACAAACGCCTTTTCGTCGACGAAGGTAACGCTGGCCGGGATTTCAATGCTTTCCATGGTTGCGTAGATAAATCCGTCATAGCCGATGAACGTCACCCCGTCCGGAACAACGATATGATGGGCTTTGCAGCTGTTGAATCCGCCAAAGCCGATCTGTGTAACCCTGCGCCCATCAATCATGCCGGGAATCACCAGTTCTTCCTCGTATCCCCCTGAATATTCATTGATAATCAGAGTATCGTTCAAAAGGACAGAATAAGTGTATCCTTCATATCTCTGTTTGTATTCCGCGGAGGCTTTTCCTCCGGAAAACACTGCCAGAAACAGGATTGCCCCCAACAGACACCAGTGTACGGGATGTAAGCGCTTCATTTTCCTCGTCTCCTTATCGTTTATTCTGCACGGTCAGCCTGCATGTTTTTTTCAACATCAGATACCTTCAGGTACCATTCTCCTCCCCGCGGATCTCGGACCTGATAATATTGTTCTCCGTTATCTGTGATCATTTTTTCAATGTCGTAGCTGCCCTGTGCGAGGTCTCCGTTCTGGCCAAGATGCTTCTGAAGCCATGGCAAAGCATATATAATATCAATGATTCCGCTGTCCGGATAAACATATACAGAAATCGGGTTTTTCGCAGGATCCACATAAAGCTGATATTTCTCGCCCAGAATCTCGTCCGCGTTCGGAACGTCTTTTTTCATGACGTATCTCACATTACCCTCTGTATCGCGAACTTTCAAATATTGCTCACCGTCTTTGTCCTTCACGTTGCTGAGGATTTCGTAATCCGCGTTTTTCTCCAGCGTCCAGCCGTCCAGTCTGAACGGCTCCATTTCCGAGTATTTTCCCCCACTGATTTGATTCAGATTTCCGTAGACCTGGATAGGCATTTCACCCGTCCTGAAATCGTATTTTCCCTTGAAGTAATCTGTAATGACTTCGGCCTCATATCTGTTGCTCGCCTCATAGGTCATTCCGTTCTTTTCATAGAAATCCTTCCGGATATCGTTCTGCATATCCAGCAGCGCTGCCTGGGTATATACAATATCCTTCTCACGTGATAGTTTCTCCTGTTCGTCTCTATTGGTGAACCATGCGCCGTTGAATGCAAGCTCATTGTACTGAGATGCATAATCCAGTTTCTTCTTCGCAAGTGTATAATATAGTTCCGATTCATAGAATGTAGCATCAAAAATGTCAATATCCTGCATTGCTTCATGAACAAATGTCAGATTTTCCAAGGTCTCATCCATACTGATCGCAGTATTGACGCTTCCTCCGGATACCCAGTTGGCAGCCACATTGCCGATTCCAGTGTACGCAAAAACTGCCTCACCCACTACATTTCCGGTAATCGTAACAATTGTCCCGCAGGAAAATTCCGTAATCAGTCTTCCATCCTCTTTCAGAGCATCGCGTTGTTCTGTGGAGTTCAGCATGCTCAGGTCGTTTTCAATATCGCTTCGAACCTGTTCGCACGCCGCGTAAAGAGGTGATGATGGCCGAAGTTCTTCCATCAGTTTGTCCAGGACATCTATCTTCTGCAGTTTGTCGGACATAATAGCGTATAGCTGTTCATTCTCGCTCTTGTTCAGTTCATCAACCCGGTTCGCAGCTGAAAGATGGTTCAGCGTAATTTGTAAAGTGGTAAAGAAGGCATCCATCCCGATTGAAACACCGTCAATAGTCGCTTTTGCTTTTTGGGTCGCGTTCAGATCTGCCTTGTCAAGCATTTCTTTCAGTTCGGTCAGGTCATCGGTAACTTTCTGATATTCAAGCGCTTTGTTGGCTCCTTCCGGAACCGGAAATTTGTCTTTATAGTCTGAGAATTGTTTCAGAAGATCATCCAAATAGTCAGCGTTCAGCTTTGATACATTAAAACGAGGAACGGCATCGGCTCCCTGCGTGGCGGTCAGGGCATATTCAATGCTCGATCCCATATCCTTCACAGCATCTGACAGTTTTGTATTTGTGTTCCCAATGATACCGGAAGCCAGGTTCAAATTGCCTTTGGTGATGTTATTCCCCTGTTCATCCACAAATTCCTGGAGTTTTGTCCAGGTACTGTCTCCGTATTCAACTCCGTAGAGCATTTCCACAACTGCGCGTTCAAGTGTGGTTTTTCGCTGAGCGTCCCAGATCACATCTGCAAATGCGTTGTATGTTCCCCCAACAGGGTTGCTGATAACTTTCAACGCCTCGTTAAGTGCATTTTCGGCGTTATAGTCTTCCTGTTCCTCTGCCAGTTGAGTATATACCTTGTTCGTGCCGCTTGTGGCTGTATTCCGCAGTCTCATTGCAAGCTTGTATGGCACCTTTGTATTTTCGAACATCTTAACAGCTGTTTTTTTGTCTCCGGTGCATCCCTCCGAAAGACAAAAGCCGTCACTCCCGAATATGTGTTCCGCTTTTATCGGCGAATTGTCCTCTTGATACTGCTGAATCTCATTCCGCTGCACAAGTCCGCAGACTGTACACACGCGATCGTAATATGCCTCCTGAAGATAATGCTTCACCGGGTCGGATTCGCAGACCGCGAAGATTTCTTTCTGCCGGTTTACCTGCCAGGTATGCTGCTCGCAGAGCGGCGGTGCGTCATTTCTGTATTGAAGCACTGCAGGAGCAGCAGAATCACCGTAAACCGTATGGAAAACAATAACCATGTCGATCTTATCGTCCTTGAGCAGCGGAAACCATGTTTTATACGGGATATGGCAGTCCAGAAAAAAGTCATTGCACTGATACATCAGTATTTCGTTGAAATAGACTTCAGCGCCCTTAACTTCCTGTGTAATTGCGTTGGTGCCATAATATTGCGTCCAGATATGATACTCTCTTCCGTCCACCAGATCATATTCTGTGTCCGCTTCAAGGGACAGCCATGAGTCGTTCGTGGCTTCAGCCCGGGCCGCTTCATCGTCATACCAGATCACCCGGGCCGTATCGGCCTGGACGCTGGAAAGCGGCAGGCTAGACATCAGAACGAAAACAAGAACTAAGCTCAAAAATCTTCTCATACTTCCCCCCTGAACGAATAAGTTCTGTTAACCAATTCCATGTTTCCCCGTTCCCGCCCTCGCCTCATCATCCATATCCGGTATTGCGCAATCACTTATCATTACAGTGCATTTGTACCCGATACACGGTTACAATCCATGCAATAAGTTCTTTTTACAACTTGGGCAGTTGCCGCCTGATATGCGCCTGATGAAACTACCGTCATCATTCATTCAACCAGTTCTTTTGTCCAGTTGGTTTCCTGCAGCAGGTTGTCCAGCTGCCGAATTTCCTTCGCAATCCGGTCCGCGTCCTTTTGCAGGTCGGCTGCTTTGATCGTTGGCAGCACGCGGATTTCCGTTCCCCGCGCGCGGCTGGTATTGCTGGCAGCCTCTCCGGCCAGATCCTTATACGCC
>Ga0265298_10009312_pt1 | contig 11699 bp, 13 predicted proteins | sample AusTroGonzalo_MG_3_FD_193486 | JGI IMG/M metagenome (GOLD analysis project Ga0265298, IMG submission 193486) | Bovine rumen microbial communities from tropical cattle in Woodstock, Queensland, Australia - Gonzalo_01 | ecosystem: Host-associated > Mammals > Digestive system > Stomach > Rumen ...
TTCCTGTTCTACCGGATCAGGCCTATAGTTTCGGGTGCTTCTTCTGGTGACGAGAGCTTCCAACGCATCCATTGGGATTCTCCTCCTTATATGATTTCGCGTTTTTCGGGTCAGTTATCTGGTTTACTGTTTCATTCCAATCTGTATCGGCGTAAGCAGAGAAGGCTGGAAAGCTTTAATCCTGCCGCTGTACTTGACCGTCAGATAATCAACAAAAGCATCCGGATTCCCCGGATTGTCTGCAAACATATCCCAATGCCCGGGCAGCGCCAATTCCGGCTGCAGTTCTCCTGCCAGATCCGCTGCTTCCTGGAAAGTCATATTCCCAATACAGTTTCGACGATACCTTTCCGCATCCCTTCCGTTAATCGGCAAAAGCGCAGCGGCAATGGCATGGACTGTTATATCGCCGACCCGAACACGATCGCCGTCGTTCATCCCGATACATCTGTCCGCGGTAATACCGTCTGCCGGGATTTCACCAGGGATAGGGTTTCCCCTCATAGGTGATAAACACAGGTCCTTCCTTGTCGTGCCGTTTTGTTTCAAACAGGCTGCGCAGGGTTTCCGCGTGTTCATACGGATCCAGTGGGGCTTCGTGATTATCCGGGTTCGTCCTGATCCAGCCGGGATGAATACAAATAATGTTCAGGTTCGGATCGTCTTTGAAATAATTGTGCATGGTCATCGTCAGCATATTCAGGGCGGCTTTCTCCGTGCCGTAATCCAGGTAGAATGTGCGATAGCATTTCCCGATGCTTCCAGCCTCAGAAGAAATATTCACAACAAGCGCCCCGATTTCGCTTTTCTTCAGCAGCGGCAGAAATGCCTTCAACACCCGAATGGGTCCGACAGCTCCGACATTGACCGCCGGGGCAATCTGGTCAAGATCAAAATCCGGCAGTTCCTTCATTGTGTCCGCGGAAGCAGTGGTCGCGTTATTGATGATCAGGTCAATGTGAGAAGTCAGCATCCCTGCTTCCCGGGCAGCCGCGCTGACAGAGTCGGTGGAAGAAATATCCATAGTCAGGATATGCAGGCAGTCGGGATACGCTTTTTTCAGTGTTTCCAACGCTTCCGACGGGCGGCGGACGGTGGCAAAAACACAGTCGCCGTTCTCCAGGTAGCGCCTGACCAGATTAAATCCAAGGGCATAAGGTCTTCCGGTACCAGTGATTAATACTGTTTGGCTCATTTTCACATTCCTCCAGGATTCATGATGATTATAAACCTGTCTGTTTTTGCCGGGCAATGATTGTCAATTCTCCGTTTGCTTCACTGATGCGGCTCTCGTTCAACCGTTTCCATTCCTTGATTCTCATTGTATATGTACCTCCTGAAACGAATAAACCGCTGATCAGTTAACGATCAGCGGAATAAAACGCCTGTCAGATACAATAGATATAATTTGCTTTCCGTGGCGCTGCTGTCTTGTTTTTCTGAGCCGAGTAACCAAGAATGCAGTGGCCGATGCCTTCATAGTCACCCTCGATCCCCAGATCCTTCAGGATTGCTTTGCCCGCAGGGCTGTCAAACTCTTCCTTCGCACGATGAATCCAGCAGCTGGCAATACCGAGGGAATGGGCGGCATTCATAAGGTTTCCCATAACAAGGCTTCCGTCATAAAGATAGGTGGGAACAGAGCGATCGGCCAGCACAACAATGACGACAGGCGCACCGTAGAAAGGGTCATTGCTTGCGCCCATCACATCCGCGTTCATTTTCGACAACTGATCCCGTGTCTTCTTGTCTGTGACGGCAATCATAATGGGAGATTGTTTTCCCATGCCGGTTGCGGCAAAAGTTCCGGCTTCCAGAATCTGATTCAGGATATCCGCCGGGATCGGGTCAGGTGTATAATTGCGGCAGCTGCGGCGCTCAGTCAGGACTTTTAGTGTTTCATTCATCTTAGTTCCTCCCCGTCATCAAATCATGCCGGCAGGCTTCTGATATTTGGGAATCCTCCCTTAACGGCTTGTGCCGTTCATTGAATTCGCGGACAGTATAATGAAAATCCATGAACAAGGCTTCCTGTTTTTTGACAAACCGGCGCTCAGATTTTGCGCAAATTCTTCACGGGTGATTACAAAACTCCATGGCCATGGCAGCCCTGGCTGTGCTGTACCGGAAAGGTACGGATCCCACTGTGGAGTTCAGTCACAGGCATGCTCACCAATAACCGGTACAGGCAAAACAACGAAATGGCTGTTTTTTTTCATCTTCACTACAGTTTCATTTAAGGAATCTCAGGAATAATGGCAGTGTTCCCCGCGGGAACAATAAAACGAAAAGGAGCGACTTTATCATGAAAACACTCAGCAAACTTGGATTAATGATTCTGGCGATGGTACTTGCGCTGAGCCTGGGATTGGCTGCGCTGGCGGAAGGAAGCACCGATTCTGTTCCGGAAACGCCGGCAACAGGAGCAGCGGATGACGAAGCCCAGGCAAAAGCGAATGCGCTGAATGAAGCATTGGCCGCCTACAGTAATGCCAAAGCAGACAGCCGGAAGCAAGCGTATCTGGACAGCCTGAAGCAGGAACTGGATGCCTATGTAGCCGCAGGAAAACTGACTCAGGATCAGGCTGATCTGATCTACGAATACTATGTAGAGCAGATGACCCTTCAGGGAAACACCGGTAAGGGTTTCGGACGCGGCGGCAAAGGCGGGCAGAATGGGCAGAACAGGCAGGATAATCAGGGAACGAATCAGAACGGATTCGGCAAGGGCGGTCGCCATGGCCGTTTCAGCAACACAGCGGCTCCTGGCGATTCGGCCCCTTCCAATACAGCCCCCTCCACGGGCACAGCGCCTGCAGGAATCTGACCAAGAGGAACCCTGCGCCATCCTTTCGGGGATGGCGCATTTTCCGTGAAAAGCAGCGGACAATCTGATATAATACATGAGGGTGATGAAAATGAGACTGCTGTTTGCCGAAGATGACCTGTCCCTTTGCCGGGCGGAAAAAACCATTCTGGAAAGCGCGGGATACTCTGTGGATTTTGTTCATAACGGAGTAGACGCGCTGGATTATGCACAGGCAGCTGAATATGACGGAATCATTCTCGACTGGATGATGCCTGCACCGGATGGCGTGGAGGTGCTGCGCCGTCTGCGGGCGAAAGGAATCGCCACCCCCTGCCTGCTCCTGACGGCCAGGAATGCTGTAGAGGACAGGGTGGCCGGGCTGGACGCCGGCGCCGATGACTATCTTCCCAAGCCTTTTGCAACAGCAGAACTCCTGGCCCGGATCCGGGCGATGCTCAGAAGAAAAGCGGATTACAAACCGGATTTGCTGAAGTACGGAGATCTTACGCTGGACAGGCAGGAAATGAGCCTTTCCCGGGGCGGCAAAACCATGAAACTGAGCAACAAAATGTATCAGCTGATGGAAATGATGATTGAGCAACCCGGGCGGGTTTTTGAAGTGAATCAGCTCATCGAACGTATTTGGGGCTGGGATTGCGAATCGGATACAAATGTGCTCTGGGTAACAGTTTTCAATCTGCGGAAGATCCTGAAGGATCTCGGAACAACTGTAACGATCAAAGCGACCCGTGGTGTCGGGTACTCTCTGGAGGGTGGAAAATGATACACGGAATCAGGCGGAAATTTATTCTGATTGCGGTAGCTGTGCTGTCCGTGGCAATGGTCACATTGGCTGCTGTGATCAATGTTTCCAACTGGATTCAGGTTCGCGGCGAAATTGGGGAAACGCTGGCTGATCTGGCTGAGAATGCCGGCAATAACGGCAAAACAGAAAAAGGCGGCGGGCGAAAAGGAAGAAACAGGCACATGCAGAATGCACTGGACGAGTCCAGGTATTTTATCGTGCATATATTCAGTAATGGAGCATTTTCCATTGCAGATGCATCACGCTCTTCCGGAGAATCTGAAGAGGAAATGACAAAAATCGTCCAGGAAGCATTGAGTTCCGGAAACCGGACAGGGACAAAAGGTCATTATATGTATCTGATTACTGAAAGCGGAGGAAAAAACACAGGCGTTTTCCTGAATATCGAAACAAAAATGGACGCGGTGAACAACCTTCTCCTGCTTTCCGGAATTGCATGCGTCGGAGGAATTCTGATTGCATCCTTGCTGGTCTTAATTTTCAGCAAAAAAGCGATTCAGCCGTTGATCCGGAACGCGGTACAGCAGAAACAGTTTATCACGGATGCCGGTCATGAACTGAAGACCCCGCTGACAGTTATTTCCGCAAACATGGATGCGCTGGAATTGAAAACAGCGCCCAACGAGTGGATTGACAGTACACGGGAGCAGCTGTCCGGCATGGGCAGCCTTGTAAACAATATGATTTATCTTTCCCGGATGGATGAAGACGGAGCGGCGTTGGCACGGGAGGATGTCGATTTGTCGGAACTTGTGCAGCAGGAAGCCGGGCCTTTTCAGGGCATGGCAGATTTTATGGGAAAGACGATGGAGATCGACACAGAAAACGGAATCCGGATTCAGGGTGACCGGCAGGCCCTTGGCAGGATGGTAAACCAGCTGTGTGATAACGCGATCAAGTATTCACCGGATGGGGATCTTATCAGGGTCAGCCTGAAAAAATGCGGCAGAGAAATCCGCCTGACGGAAGAAAACCGTCTGAAAGAACCGCTGTCCAAAGATGCGCTGAGCCATTTATTTGATCGCTTTTACAGGCCGGATGCCTCCAGAAGCCGGGCCAGCGGCGGATACGGAATTGGCTTGTCCATGGTCAAAGCGATTGTTGAAAAGCATGACGGCCAGATCAAAGTTGAAACAGACGAGGAAAACCATATCCGGTTTATCATCTGCTTCAATTCCTGAAAGGAAATTCCTGGCTGAAAAGCCGGATTACAGTGTCATTGATCCTTTGGTTTGAAGAGAATAATTGTTTCTGATTTTAAGTTTCAGGAAAGGTTTCTGCAGAAAATAATACCTGTGAGGTATCGTGCAGCCGTCAGGCGTAAGGCCGGATACTTCCCGAATTCAGATTCTGGAATGTATCCGCAGCGAAGTGCCTGATGGCTTTTTTTACTCACAATACTCTTTGGAGGATGCGTTATGAGAGGAAAAGTCATTTCCCGTTTCGCCGCGGGAACCTTCAGTGTTTGTTTAATCTATGGTTTGGTTTCCCAGGCACTGAATACCGAAAGCTCCGCACAGGAAGCGGTAACTGCCTGGCTGGAAACGCCGGCTGCGGTCGTTGAACCGGAAGAAACAGAAATTGTTTCGAAGAAAACCCAGGAAGAACAATGGTTCTTTCCGCAGGAGGGGAACAATCAGGACAGCAGCCGTGGGTATCCCGGATCTGATTCCTCTGAATACCAATCCTTCCGGGGCGGCAGGCACGGCGGAAAAGGCGGCGGACGCCATGGAAGAGGGGGGTACGAGTCTTCAGAGAGCACAGGGAGCTACGGTTCCGATACATGGTATGGCAACGCATCGTCCGCACAGAAAGAAGAGCCTTCCGTTTCCCGGAGCGAATCTGACAGCACGAGCGTGCAGCAGCAGGAAACGCCATCCGGCAATGCGCCTACCCTGCAGCAATTCCTGTCAATGATGCGCTGCAGCGGCTGCCGGCATAACTGCAGCCTGCTTTCACCCCGGTGTATGAAAGGCCGCTCCAAAGCCCAGACTGCCGTTAGCCAATATCAACAAACATATGGGAGCTGAGAAAAAGATGGATAAACTGCAAAATGAAATCAGGACGATACTGGAACAGGTTGGACAGGAACATCGCGGTTTTCCGGAAGTAAACTGGTTCCTGAAAACGATGGAACAGGCTTTCAGCGCTGAAACGCTGATCAGTGAAAAACCCTCCCTGATTGTCCTAGGAGAAGACATTCCCCGGGAACTTGCGCTGGCCTTGTCAGACCATCCGCGGTTCATCCTCGGGGGAAGCCTGGAAACCACTCACTGGTCAGACGCGCTGCTGCCCCGGGATGCCGATCCTGTCAGCCGTTCCGCCTGCGGATGGCTGTTGAATGAGAAATTCAACCTGGCCGAGAATGCAATTGTGATCATGGCGCTCTCTTCCGATAATCGGCGGAAGCTGGCGTCCCTCCTTCGCGGAAAAGGGATCAGGGTTGCGGCGGCAGACATGCCTCCCCGGCACGATACATCTGAGGCACGGGATGCCTGGACTGCGGAAATGCTGAGGCTGGCGGATGCAGTGTCGGCGCATACCCATATCCGCCTGTCCGCCCACAGGCTGAAGGCTGCAATCCGCCGGAGAGAACAGGTCCGGGAAGCTGCGATTGATTTCAAGAACATCACATGGCAGGCTACGGACAGTATGTCCCCGGCCCTGCGGGACATCATTATGGAAAGCGTCTGGTATGCCCCTGACCGGAAAGAATGGGTATACAACCTGCGCAACCTGACAGCACAGATCACGGCCTGGGTCAGGCAATACTATCATCAGCCGGATGAACGTCCCTGGGTTTTGCTGGCCGGGTCTCCGATCGTCTTTCCCAATGAAAAACTGCCGAATTTGCTGGAAGCCTCCGGACTATACCTGGCTGATCGTGCGGACGCCATCGCACTGCAGACAGATATTCCATGTGCAGATGCCGGCCATTCTGTACAAAGAATGCTTCGCAGGACAGCAGATCTCCGGATGCGGATGGAAACCTCCGGATCCTGGATCTCAAACGACGGACTGTTGTCCGCAGTGCAAAACCGGCTGGAACATCTGCCTGTCAGCGGAATCATCTGGCATGTGCTGAAGGGGCAGATCGAATATGATTTTGAACTGCCGAAGGTGGAAGCGCTGGCTGCAGAATATGATGTGCCTGTAATCCGCCTGGAGACGGATTATCAGCAGCAGGATGTGGAACAGCTCCGGATCCGACTGGAGGCATTTGCTGAAATGCTGCGGGTGCGGAATCAGGAAAGGATACGGATTGCGCAATGAAAAAGAACAAAATCCTGATTGCGGTACTGATTGCCCTGATGCTGGCCGTGCTGGCATACTTTGCAGCCGATATTCCGTTCTATACCTATCCTGAAACGGGAGTCACCGCATCCCTTCAGTCTGAAACCGATACGGAGCTGACATTCTCCGTTGCGGGCAATGCGGTTTTCTCTCTGGGATGGTTTGAGGCAATGATGCCATTTACGATCATTGTCGGATTGTCTTTGGTCTGTATCCTGCTGGATGTGTTGCTGCGAAAACGCCTGTACCGGAAAAACAATGTCCCCTGTGCGCGTACGGAAAGAATGAAATTTGGCAGAAAGCAGAACCTGCCTCGGTTCGGTTTTGAAATGATCCGGTGGAGCATAATGATTCTCAGCTTTGTGCTTCTGATCTGGGGCGGAAAAATTCTTGGCACTGCCCTCTCCTCCCTTCAGCTGCCAATTCTGGCCTGTCCATATAATGAAGAGCAGCTGACAGGCGCAGGCTGTTTCCTGTTCAGCAATCTGGATATGCTAGCAGAATCTTCTGTGGATGAAATCCTTTGGTTTGCCGGAAGCTTTATCGTCTGTGCCGTGCTCTTCGGACGGCTGCTGTGTGGTTTTGTCTGTCCCCTGGGCTTTGTGCAGGATGTGATGCATGAGCTGCGGCAGAAACTGCATACCGAGGGCATCCCGCTCAATGAGAAACTCTATGCGGGGTTGCGGTTCGCCAAATGGATCATGCTGCTGATCTTCCTGGGGATCGGCCTGATCGGCGGAAGCTTCTGTGACTTCTGCCCGGCCATCACCCTGTCTCCTGCACTGGCGGGATTCAAGACCAGCCTGTATTTCAGCGGGTTCATGATGGTTGTCGTCCTGGTAAGCGGTTTCTTCAAGCGCCGGTGCTTCTGCAACATCTGCCCAATGGGCTATCTGCTGGGGTTGCCGCACAAGGTCAGCCTCGCCCGGCTGAAAAAGAACGCTGTTGCCTGTACGGAATGCGGCGCCTGTTATGAAGCCTGTCCCATGGGAATCAAATCGATTTACACCGTGCGGGAAGGCAAAAACGAACTGTCCATTGACGTGACAACCGCTGACTGTATTTTCTGCGGGGAATGCATCCGCCGCTGTCCGGAAGATGGGGCATTATTTATGACCTTTGCTGGAAAGAAGATCTATACCGCGTCCCGGATGAAGTTTATGCGGGATTATACAACCCCGCGCAGAAAGAAGGCTGCTGAAAATGAATGAAAACATGAACATCACTCCGATGAATTCAGCGCAGATACGGCAGCAGGAACGCTTTGACCGGAAAGGAACGGCAGTTGCGGAAAAGATGCTGCGTCAGGTCCGGGAACTGAGCCATATGCCGGAAACTCTGGAGCCCTTTCTGAAGACACTGGAAAGCATCTTTTCCCGCAGGGAGGATGCGCTGCGTCCGCAGGGTGTTCCGACTGTCGGTACCTATTGCGTCATGGTTCCGCCTGAGTTGATCTACGCCCAGGGAGCTATGCCGGTGAAACTCTGCGGCGGGAGCTATACCGCTTTCGGTATCGGGGACGATATCGCTCCCCGGGATGCCTGCCCGCTGGTCAAAGCAGTCATGGGGTTTGAAGAAATCGATGCAATGCCGGTTTATCAGAACTGTTCCCTGATGGCTGTGCCGGTCACCTGCGACTGCAAGAAAAAGCTGGCGGGATGGCTGCAGGAACGCCGCCCGACAGCCGTGCTGCATGTGCCGGCCAACCGGGATCGGGATGAGGATATGGAAAGGTTTGTCGGGGAGCTCTATCGTTTTAGTGAACAGCTGGAACAGATGACCGGGTTTTCCCTGACCTATGGCCGTCTGGCCGATGCATGCCGTATGACCGCGGACGCTCAGTACCAATTATCCCGGTTCATTGATCTGCGGAGAAAACATTCCCGGATCATCCGTGGTTCTTTCTCCATGGCAGTCATGAACGCCCTGAGCTATACCTGGCTTCCGGACTGGACAAAGCAGTTATCTGATCTGAACGATGAGCTGGCAAGCCTGGCGAAGCAAAAGAAAACGGCTGCAAAAGAAAACCAGCCCCGGATTCTGCTGACCGGTTCACCCGTAATCTTTCCGAACTTCAAGCTGCCTTTGCTGATCGAAAGCATGGGTGGCCTGCTGGCAGCAGATGAAACCTGTATGGGGGAACGCGGCTTCTATGATCCTCCTGCCATTGTGGACCGAACGGTGGACGGAATGCTCCGGGCGCTTTCCAACCGGGCGACCCGGCCCTGTACCTGTCCCACCTTTGCGGACAATCTGCGCAGAATTTACAGGATTCGCCAGCTGATCAAAGATTACCGGATCCAGGGAGTCATTTACCATGTGCTTCGCGGCTGCCTGGTCTATGATTATGAATATCGGCAGCTGGAAGAAGAAATGGGCAAACTGGGGATCCCGGTGATCCGGGTGGAAACAGACTATAACGAGGAAGATGTGGAGCAGCTGCGCATCCGCGTGGAGGCATTCATTGAATTGATCAAATACGGAGGAAAGCAAGAATGAGCGTATATGCGGGACTTGACGGCGGATCAACCTATCTGAAAGCCGCCCTGATCGATCATACGGGCAAGGTGCTGAACACGGGGGTGAAGTCTACCGGAATCGACAACAATGGAGCTGCAAAGGTCTTATTGGAACAGCTGTGCCGGGAGATCGGTGTTTCGCGCATCGACTATACCATGGCGACGGGGTACAGTCGGAAGATCCTGGAAGTAGCCGAAGATGATGTCAGCGAGATCACGGCCCATGCTTACGGCGTCCGGATCACCGCACCGCAGGGATACCGACCCGGCCTCATCGTGGATATCGGCGGTCAGGACAGCAAGGTGATCTATCTGGATGACCAGTATAGGGTAAAGAACTTTTCCATGAATGACAAATGTGCCGCGGGCACCGGCAAATTCATGGAAGTCATCGCCCAGATCCTGGAGACGACCATCGACCAGGTAGGACCGATCTCCCTGGAAAGCACAGCGCCCTGTGATATCAACAGCACTTGTGTTGTGTTTGCTCAGTCCGAAGTAATTTCCCTCGTGGCCCGGAAATTCGACCGCAGGGATATCCTTGCCGGTATGCATGCTTCCATGGCGCGAAGGATCGTAAAAATGATCCGGAAAAACGAGATGGGCGGCGATATCCTGATGACCGGCGGCGGAGCCATGAACATCGGCCTTCGCCGGGCTTTTGAGGACGAACTGATGCGGGACGTCTATGTAGCCACCCACCCGCAGTTCAACGGGGCAATCGGTGCCGCACTGATCGCCAGTGAAAGGAGAAACTGACCTATGCTTTTATCACAGGCAATTGCTTCTGCCGCAACGATGGGAATCGGTTGTGGGGCAGGATGCGGGTCTTCCGCGTCCGCGTTTCTGACAACATATGTCCTTTCTGAAGGGAAAAACATGCGCTATGCCCTGTCCCAGGTTGCTGCCTTTTATATCGGCAAGATGCTGGCTGTTGTGACAGTCTGCATGGCGGGCTCGCTGCTCAGCCGGGCATTTATTGGAGAGAACGGTGAACTGGCGGGTTTCCCTCTCCGGAAGCTGGTATCCATGGTTATGGTTGCAACCGCTCTGTGGCTTTTATGGACATGGTCAAAAGAACGCAAAGGCTGTAAAAACTGCCGCCACTGTTCCGGAAAAAGCCGTCGGGTTCCATCCTTTGCGGTGGGTATGGCCTATGGCTTCTCCCCATGTGCTCCGCTGATGATGGTATTGGGATACTCTGTTCTTCTGCCGGTTCACAGCGCACTGATCCTGGGAATCATCTTCTCCCTGGCTTCTTCTTTGATCCCCGCAGTACTCACGCTCATTCTGTCCGGTGCGTTATCCGTCAGGATTTCTGCGCAATTGGGCAGGTATCTGCCCTGGTTTCAGCTGATACTGTATGTGGTTTATCTTCTGACCGGGCTTTATGGAATGATGGCTTAGAAGCAGAATAGATAAAAAAAGCATCCGCCCCTCTGTTGACAAAGTGACCTTCTGGTCACTATAATACGCTTGTGTGACCTGAAGGTCACTCATCGGGAAAAGATAGAAGAGGAAGCTCAGATCACAGACAGGATCATTTTTGACGAACTGTGTATCGGAGATATCAGGGATTCCTCCAGGCAAAAGCTTATTGGTATCATGGAATGTCTTCGAAAGAAGGGCGCACAGGGTATCGTGCTGGGCTGTACAGAACTGGGGCTCTTGGTTTCGCCTGAGGATACAGATATTCCTTTGTTCGATACGACTCTCATCCATGCCAAAGCGGCGGCTTTGGCATCACTGGAGCAATAAATCAAGACAGGAGCGTTTAAAAGTATGAAACAGAATCACGATGTATACCTCTTCGGCCAGGTATTGGGCACTCATTCTTTCCTGCTGAAAGGCGGCTTTCTGCAGCCGGATGAGTATTCGGAAATCGCGGAGCAGTATTTCCTGCCCGGCGGCGAAACGGGCACAGCGGCAACGGTTCTGTCGTCACTCGGCGTATCCGTCCGGATGGACGGTACCTGGATCGGCACCGAGGTCGCGCCGATGCTGAAAGAATTCTATGCAGACAAGTCCGTAGATCTGTCTTCCATGCGGTTTACAGAAGACAAAGGCGTTATGGATTACGTAGTGATCGCCGGACTGGTACGTTCGCCCATGGGGAGATTCCAGACGCTGTTTTCTACCGGTGAAAGATGGTGGAGCATCCCAAAAGAAGAGGACATTGCCGGCTGCAAAGCGGCGGCGGTAGATCCCTATTTCGGCGAAGAATCCCTTCGGGCAGCGGAACTCTGCCAAT
>Ga0265298_10009313_pt1 | contig 11699 bp, 9 predicted proteins | sample AusTroGonzalo_MG_3_FD_193486 | JGI IMG/M metagenome (GOLD analysis project Ga0265298, IMG submission 193486) | Bovine rumen microbial communities from tropical cattle in Woodstock, Queensland, Australia - Gonzalo_01 | ecosystem: Host-associated > Mammals > Digestive system > Stomach > Rumen ...
AACGGAACCAGGTTTGCCGTGAAAAGCCGTTTCTGTACCCGCATCGCCTCGGAAAACGGTTCCTTGCCGATATCTACCGCGGCCTGCATTACTGTCAGCAGCGCACTCCAGTCAATAGATTTACTGCGGCTGAGATGGCAGGAATAACCCTCCTTGAGTCTCACGCCTTTTTCTGAAGTCAGGACATAACCGGTTTTATCTATCCCGCGGCGGCCGGCTCTTCCGAACATTTGCAGGATCTCGTCCGGACGGATGGCATATTCGATGCCGCCTCTTCGGTAGGAATCCGCGGCCAGAGCCACGGTGCGCAGTGAGAAGTTGATCCCGGCGGCAAGCCCCATAGTTGCGACCACCACTCGCAGTTGTCCCGCTTTTGTCAGCGGTTCAATAACACCGGCGCGTGCGGCATAGCTCAAACCGCTGTGATGGAAACAAACTCTCGACTTGAGCATCTTCGCGATGGTCTCGCCCACACATTTGCGCTGTTCCGGTGTGAGCTTGAGCGGATTGGGATTCGGCAGATAACGAGCGATCTCAGCAGCCAGTTTTTCCGCTTCTGTTCTCCGGGGAGCGAAAATCAGCAGGGGACCCAGATCTTCCGCGAGTGCTTTGGCTGCGATGCGCGGCCAGAATCCCCGGATGTTCGAGGGAACATGATATTGAAGATTTTCGATCAGAACTTCTTCCAGGGGAACTGGCCGATGAGTTGTTTTGACCAGCACGGCATCACGTCCCAGCTGGGAGAACCATTTGACGATATCCTGCGGATTGGCCACACTGCCGCTGAGCAGCAGCAGCTGTGTATGGGCGGGTGCCATTGCCAGCGCCAGTTCATAGTTCAAACCGCGGTCTGTGTCCCGGATCATCTGATATTCATCCACGACCATGAGTGCCGGGCCTTCTCCGCGAATGAGTCTCAGCTTTTGAGTTTCCAGTGTGGCAACGATGATGGGAGCGTCTAAGTTTTCAGAAAGATCACCGGTAGCGATCCCGACATTCCATCCGCGGGCGCGCCATTCAGCCAGCTTATCATTGGCCAGAGCACGAGTCGGGACGGTATAAATGGCTTGACTTGAGTTTTTGCCCAATCGGGACCAGTTTTCAAAAATAAAAGTTTTTCCGGCACCTGTAGGAGCTTGTACGACAACATCCTTTCCTTCCTTCAGAGCCGTGATGGCCTGCTGCTGCCAGAGGTCTGGAACAATGACAGAAGACCAACCGGGGAATTCCAGATTGGCTAATGATTCGGAGAAGGAAGGTCTTTCGGAAGATGAGGGATCATCGATATTCATAGTGTCGGGATGTTTAACATACTTTAAATGAAAGCTTTTTTATAGAATCTCTGCCCAGACAGGCTTGAAGACGCTTGAGAATATCATTTCGACGAAAGCGAACGATCTCAGATAACCAGGTGTTGTTCTCCACACTGATAAAAAGAGTTCCATTGGAAAGCCTTTCGGGATGTGCGTGAGCCCGGATCTCAGGATCCATGGATTGCTCCCAGACAAAAATCAACTGCTGGTGTTCTTTTTGGCCGTTGAGGTCTATCTTTTGCCTTTCCAGGAGGGAGGGTAGAACAAGAGCGGGTGTCGTATAGCGTGGAAAGTTATTCCGAAGCTCATCTTCATCAAAGTGTCTCCACTGCCGCAGGATTTCCTGTCTGGCATAGTCCACCCATTCTTTTTTTCTCTGTTGAGATTCCATGTATCCGTCAGAAACGGCTTTGATATAAAAACATAAGCGGGACGCAAGCGCATTGCGGTCACCGCTTATAGTTTAGGATATTTTTCTATAGAGACAAGATTTATGACTTTGTCTCCTGCAATGCCGGCTTAATCGACTCGGGCTTCTTTGAGGGCATTGTTCATGCGCTCAATGGATTCATCCACTTCCGCAGTGCTCTTGAAGCCAATGACTGCTGCGTTGATATCAGGGATATTCATCACGAAGCGCATCGTCTTCTCACGGTCGGCCGGATTCTTGAAATCACCGTTGCCTACCAGCTTCATCGCGATCACTCCTTTGCCTTTGGCAGAAGCTTTCTGTAACAAATAAAGCAGGTTAGGGATGAACTCCGGAGAGCTTTGAGCATTCCATTGTTCAGATTCACTGTCTGTTTGATGACCCAACGGATTGACACGTACCAGCATGGTCTGGCACCAGTCGCAAGCGATCGCTCTGCGGATGGCGGGCAGACTGTGCGAGGAGATACCGTGAACCCGGATCATCTTCTTTTCCTTGGCCTTTTCAAGACCTTCCATGATGGGTTTGACTCTCTCATCCCAATCATGAGCCACTTGGCAGTGGATCAGCAGGGAATCGATATAGTCCGTTCCTAACTCTTTCAGGTAACGCTCTACGCGTTCAAGAGCTTCATCCGCAGTTTTGACTCCGCCGCCGGGGATCTTCGTTTGAATAAAAAGTTTTTCACGAGGAATGCCTTGGAGTGCTTCTCTCAGCCAGGTATGGGTCTGGTAGGATTCCGCGGTGTCATAATAGGTAATGCCACGTTCATAAGCATAACGGATGACTTTATTGAACTCCTCATGTCCCAGATTTCTTTGAACCTGACCGCTGTTTGTGCCTGCGCCAAAACCGAGACGACTGAGTTTGATCCCGGTATTACCCAGAGTGACCTGATCTGTCGCGGTGCGGACAGTTTTTTCGTTAGAATCCTCAGCAAAAGAAGATTGCGTATTTAAAAGAGCCGCTCCGACTGCCGCTGCGGCAGATGTCTTCAGGAACGTTCTGCGATTGATTGAAGATGTTGTTTTCATGATGTAAGCACAACTAACTGAGAAAAGAATAGTGTATCCACACGGAGATATCAATGAAAAAGCCCGCAAAAGGGAGAAAAAAGATGTTTTTGCGAAAAAAAGCGACTTTTTTTCAATTTAGTATTGCAAAGATACGGGAATCTGGTAGAGTCCTTCCCCGTTGCGCTGACCCTATGGTCTAGCGGTTAGGACACCACCCTTTCACGGTGATAACCCGGGTTCGAGTCCCGGTAGGGTCGCCATAACGGCGAAAGCGCGATAGCGGTTCGGAATGGGGTCGTAGCTCAGTTGGTAGAGCACCACAATGGCATTGTGGGGGTCAGGAGTTCGATCCTCCTCGGCTCCACCATTCCGGAGAGGAGAGGGAGTGAAGAGTAAATCTTCACTTTTTTTATTTTTCGATTTATCCATTATTTTCAGCAGTAGCGCTGAATAATATTACCCGCTGATTCGTCTAACTTATGACATGTTGTGTCGGCATCCGTTGGCATGAATATGTCTGCTATAAGATTGATTTATAATTTATGAAGATAAATGTCTGTCAGTGCCGGTCTTGGCTGGCAAATCGGGGCGTTGCCGTTTCTCACAAGAAAAGTGGTTTTACGCTGATTGAGGTGTTACTGGTTATCGTTATTTTGATGATGCTGGCAACGGTTTTAGTGGTTTATGTGCTTCCTCAGCAAAAAGCCGCGGAGAAGAATACGACCCGCCTGTTTTTGCAGCAGATACAAAGCGCTTTGGATAATTATCGCTTGAACATTGGTCATTATCCCACTGAAGATGAAGGTGGTCTGAATGCTTTGATGCTGAAGCCTTCTTTTGAAAATGAACGTTTGGGTGAGAAATGGCAGGGACCGTACCTCAAGCCTGGTACCCATTTTGAAGATGCCTGGGGCAATGCTTTAGTTTATGAACCGGCAGATGACAGCACCGTGAGTCTTGATGACGCGAGCACGACTTTGACTCTGCCTTATAAACTCTATTCCATGGGTGAAGACGGTCAGGCAGAGACCGAAGACGATATCACTTTGGTGGATGAAAACGAAGCCGAAGAATTGACAAATGGTGAAAATTAATCCAAGCCGTTAATTTTCAAATCATTATATTTTATGAACCACCAGCGCGGTTTTACTCTCATAGAGCTGTTGCTGGTGGTTGTTGTTTTAATGATCTTCATGGCATCGGCGGTCTTTTATATGTCGCCGGCTTTGAAGGGGATCCGTCTGGAAGAAGGTGCCAGCCGGTTTGAAAGTCTGCTCAAGTTTGCCAGCGCGGAGGCAGCGCAAAGCGGTAAGCGTGTTGTTATCAAGTTTGTTTCCACCAATGATGTTTCCGGACAAGTGGTTTATATTCCCAAAGTCGCAATCGAGAATGACCCGATAGGCAATCCCGGAGTGTTTCTTGATCTTCCAGAAGTCTCTTGGATGGATAAGGAAATAGAAGACTTGGTTCAGGTGACTCGTGTGACTTTAGAAGGTCAGACCGAACTGGCTGATACGGAAGAAGACGTGGAGGCAAATGAGACTCCGAGTCTTCGGGAACAGATAGTGAGCGGCGAGGCTGAAAATACGGATACCAATGGAGTTGTTCTGGCAGAAAAAGAGAATTACTTTGCGATACTGGGAGATGTACAGGACGGAACCAATTCTGTTCAAAGCACGAATCAGGTGTCGGATACGTTAGACTCTGAGACGGTCAGTGAACTGGAATCAGAAGAAAAGAGTATCATCTTTTATCCCGATGGTTCCTCGGAAACGATTGAAATTGAAATGATTTCCTGTGATGAGGAGGATACTCGCAAGGTAATCATTTCGCTTAATGGGGTCACAGGATTGATCGAGAAGAAAATTTACAAGACTTCTGAAGACGAAAATGATGCAGATTCTGAAGAAGAGGAAGAGGAACTTTTAGAAGAGGAAACCGAAGGAGAGACGGATACCTTGGAAACTCCGCAAACACAGACCACCAATACTGTTTCAAAATGATGATATCTATCCATCAGCAATGCAATCAGTTTCAGGTGAAATACCATCTTTCGGGCGGTGTTTTGCTGGAGGTGCTAATGGCATTGGCTTTGATTTTGGGGGCAGCTTCGGTCATTACGGGCGGTTTACAGTCCTCGGTCGATTCAGTTGAGAGGATGAAAGCAAATCTTCATGGAGTGAATCTGGCGGTCAGCGTTATTTCTCAAATACAGATGGGAGTGATCGTGGCAGAGAGCGTGGAAGGCACTCAGTTTGAAGAACCGTTCCAGGATTGGTCTTATGATATTGAAACGGAAGAAGTCAGTACTGAGGTGATGGATCTGGAAGGAAACGGGTTGGAACTGCCACAGCTCCAGAAGGTAGAGGTTGCGATCCATGATCCGGATGGAAAAATCGTCAAGCGTTTGAGTCAGTATATCTTATATAAAGAGAATGAAGATACTTCATTAGTCGAATGAGATTCAGTTTATCTAACAAAAGAAGCCGACGTGGAAATGTTTTTTACATATCCACTTTGTCAGGTTTTACTTTGCTAGAGGTGATTTTGGCGGTGTCGATCGCAATCGGGATCATGACTGTTGCTCTTTATTTCTATCAGCAATCCAGTACGTTAAGAAAACAAGCTTTGGAGGAGATGGAACGGATAGCTGCTGTTCGCCTGGTGATGGACCGGCTGGGAATGGAACTGCGCTGCGCGGTCAACGGCTCCGAATTGCTGCCGGGGCTGACAGGAACTTCTTCTTCTATTGAATTTACCCGCTTAGAACCACCGGTGAGAGGATCGCTTATCACCAATGAAACGGGACAAACATCTCCATCCCGTTTGCAGCCGACATATAAGAAGATGATCTACCGCATAGGAGGAGGCAGTGACGGGCTGTCCGTTTTAGAGCGGAGTGAAGAAAACATTACTCTCAAAAGCAGTTCATCGGCTTCCGGGCAAACTAATTCTGCCAGTATGAACACTGCATCGACAAATAATGTGGATAGTTTTTTAAGTAACTTTGACTTACTTTCCGGTGCAACAAATTTATTTTCATCCGAAGCATCATTGACCAATACAGATGAATATGTTACGTCTGATATTATTTATGCTGGAGATTCATTATGGAATGGTGATACCAACTTGAGAGACAGTGAAGGGTACATGGCAATGGAAGGCTTCATTGATGAAGGAACCAACCGTCTTCAAAAAGTGACGGTCAATACTGTTTTTGCGAAAGGGATTGGCTATTTCAATCTGCGGTATTATGACGGTTCGCAATGGGTCAACAGCTGGAATCAAAAAGAACTGCCTTTAGGCGTGGAAATCAGAATAGCTTCGGAAGATCCTGAAACAGAGGAAGCAAAAGCCGAAAAAGAACTACAGGAGCAGACAGACAGTTTTGAATCCGCTTTTGATTTGACAAGTGATTCCAGTGGCATCGAAACTACCAACAGTGCTTCCACACTGGGGAATGATTTGCCAAATTATGATAATGACCGGGAACCGCTTCCATCTGAAGGAATCGGCCTGTCCAGTGGACTGGATACGAATGTCGTTGTTTTTCAGCGAATTATTTTTCTGCCAAATGCTAAAAAGAAAGTCACTTCCGGTACTTCCAGCACGAATCTTTTCGGTACGGGAAGTGAAGACCTTTTTGATACTAATCCGTTCAGAATGGAGGATGTTCCTTGAAAACGATCCGAGCAGTTTCCAATCAGGGATTTGTCCTTTACGCTATTCTCATTGTTGTGATTTTGAGCGCGATGGTAGCGGTGAGTTTGCTGTATGCCACCAAGTCTGCGGAAAAAGCATCTGTGGCCGGAGAGCAAGGAGAACAGGCTTGGGCTGTGGCGATGAGCGGTGTTTATAAAGCTATCTGGATGGCGATGTCCGCCAAATCGAGTTCCGAGGATCTGACAAACAATCCGGATGAATTCAAAGAACAACTGGTTTTGGATGACGGTTCCGACAAGTGGTATTTTACAGTCTATCATTGGAATGGAAACGAGGAGAATGAGGACAACATTGCATACGGTCTGGAGGATGAAGCTGGTAAAATTAATTTAAAATATCTGCCCAAGAGTGTGTTAGATGCGGCGAAAGAGACAGTTTTATTGTCCGCGCTAAATGAGAAGAGCAGTTCATCCGATGGATTCGATCTTGCGGGTTTAGATACAGATCTCTTTTCAATGGAAGAGGATAGCAGTTTGTCGGGGGAAAAAGCCGCTCCGAGTGAAACAAGTGAAAATGGAAATGGAGAAAACAGTTTAGAAAATGCTCCAGAAGCAAAGAAAGAACTGCCAGCTTTGACAGGTACGAATAGTGCTCCTCAATTTGAATTTTTAGATGCATTTGTCAAAGAAAAAGGGTATAATACGCAGACGCTTTACGGCAGGGATCTGGATATGAATTTGAAAGCTGACAGCGGTTCGGAAGATGTGGGAGACGCGTTCCAAAGCGGGATCGCTTCGGGCAGTCTGGGCATGGGGTTGCGGCACAGTTTGACAACGATCTCCTATGACTTGAACGTCAACAGTTCCGGTGAGGCGCGGATCAATTTGAACAGTACGAATTCCAGTCTGAGTCAGCTGGGATTGTCCGAGCAGACTCAGGCGTTCATAGAAGCGATGCAGAGAAATGGCAGAACGATCCAGAATCTCTCCATGCTCTTGAACGCGAATGAGCGACTGCAAAATGAAGAAGGCGCGGAACAAGAGTATTCTGTGGAACTGACGGATGAGGAAATGGAAACCCTTTTTGACAACTGCACAACGATAGATCAAAAGTATTTGCCCGGTCTGATCAATGTGAATACCGCTTCGGTTGAAGTACTGGAGGTGCTTCCCGGCTTGGATGAGACAGACGCGGAGGCGATCGTTGATGCACGGGAAGGTCTGATGTCGGATCAGATGACCACTCCCGCCTGGCTGATACAGCAGGGAACACTGGATACAGAGAAGTTTCAGGCGATTTATCCTTACATTACAACGCGTTCCTGGCAGTATCATTTTTATGTCGCGGGTTATTCGATCCCTTCCGGCCGTTATTGTGTTTTAGAGGTGATCGCGGATACTGCGGAGGGACAGCCCAGGACGCTGATGATGAGAGATTTGACACGTTTGGGAATGCCTTTTAAGGTAGAAACGGAAGAGAGTGATAACGCCGTGGAAGACGCGGCATAGGAATAAAAGCGTGATAGGTAAATTCAATAAAAACGGATCGCTGGCAAAGCTGCAGGAACTTTTTAAAATGAAAAAAGCTCCTTCGTCCGTTGTTGTTTTAGATATTGATGACCGGTGGGTGACACTGCTTTGCGCCTCGAAAGGGATCGGATCTGGAGCTAAAGCCGTAAAATTCACACGTTATGAAGAGTTTGAACTGGAACTGCCCGAAAATCCGAAAGAAAAGGATATCGGTGCGGCATTATCCAAAAAGTTGAAAGAGCTAAGGATCCCGACTGGAAATGTCGTACTGGGCGTTCCCCGATCGGAGGTAATGCTGAGGCAGATGCTGATCCCTTGTGTGGAGAACGAAGGGGAAGTCGCTTCGATGATCCATTTCCAGATCACACGTGATCTGCCGTTTCGGCCTGAAGACGCGGTCATTGATTTTTCTATCAACGGAACGATCGAAACACATCTTCCTCCGGAAAACGCCGCTGATAAAGAGAAGGGAAAAGGTTCAGTTCAGAAGCAATTGGAGGTGACTGTTGCGGTCGTGCCGCAAATGCTGGTGAATCATTACCAGGAGATTGCCAAAGCCGCCGGGTTCAAACTGATAGCGTTGGGATTCGGGTCTACCTCGCGTGCGTTCGCATTATCTGACATGGTTCCACCTTCCGTTTCATCTGGTTCCATGATGCTTCTTTCTGCTGCTAAGAGCACAGTGACCATTGACATTTCCAAAGGTGGACGTCTGGTTGCCAGCCGCGAAGCGACACTGGGACCGAGAAATACAGAAATTCAGTTCAAAGAATGGCAGGAACAGCTGGTAATGGAGACGATGCGTTGTATCCATTCGTATGAACAGGATGATTTTCACGGTTTGATCAACAGGATCTATGTGACGCGCTTTGGCAGTGAAACTCAGCGGCTGGTGGATGCCCTGCGTGAAAAAGTAGATTCTTCGGATATTCTGGTGGAAGAGTTCGCTCCGGCAAAAACATTCCCGCTTAAGGACGCGGTGATCAAGAATGAGTCAAATATCGTTTTGACATCGGGATTTGCGTCAGAGCTGCTGAATAACGGAAAACTTTCGCTGGATTTCCTGAATCCTAAGCAGCCGTCCATATCCGATTCCGGCAAGACAAAACAAATGGTTTTGGGAATAGTGGCTTTACTGCTGGTGTTCCTGATGTTTTTTGTGATCCGCTCTCACGTTATTCAGGTGCGGATGGCAGAAAAAGATGCGGTGCAGCAGCAGATTACCAAACTATCCAAGAATCAAACAATTTGGAGACAGAACATATTGCAGGCGGTCTCCCTGCGCACCTGGCAAAAGAGCGAAAACTACTGGCTGGATCATCTGGCTGTATTGAGTTCACTGCTGCCCAGCGCACAGGAGTTGTATGTAACAAGTTTTTCAACAGGTTCCCGCAGCAATATCGTACTTTCGGTCCGCGCGACCCGCAGCGATGTCATTACTAAACTGGATGCACAGCTAAGAGAAGCCGGTTACCGGTTAAAGTCCCCGGCGATCATTCCCGTTGGAGGTAAAGGCGGTTACGCGTTTCAAACGACGTTTGAACTGCTACTGCCGAATAGCAAGGAATCTCCGGATTTGGAGTCTTTGAGTGCGCCACCTGCGCGTTCGGAGGATGATATATCCACGATGCCGGTGCAGGAACGGCGGGAAATGATGAAAAAAGCAGAGGAACAGGCCAATCCCAAGCCTCAGCAAGTAGCGAAAAAGGATGAAGGGCAAGTTAATCCTAAACAGCAGCAACAGCAGCGAAGGGGAAATGGCGGACAGCAAAGACGGAAAGGAGGACAATAGAGATGCAGATCCAAGGTCGTGAAAAAATATTAGGTATCTCGGTGCTTTCCTGTGTGGGAATCTTTATTATCTTTATGCTGGTGCAGGGAGCAATACTCAAGCCAGCACAGGAATTGAAGCGGCAGAAAGCACAGCTTGTTCTCAAATTGAATAAAATGAAGAAAGAACAAGAACAGTATAAGATCGCTGAAAAAGAGGTGACTGCTGCGGGAAAAATGATCATCAACGGCAATTCCGATCAAGTGAATGGGGAGATGGGGGAATTTCTGAATGAAGTTATCCAGAAGGTCGAATTGAATCCCCGTGCCTTTACAAGGTCGCCTGTGGGACCGAATCGAGTGGGCAAAGGCGGCGCGAAAGAGATCGGGTGGACTGTTCAAGGGGAAGGATCTTTGGAGAAGATCATTGATCTGCTCTATCTGCTGGAAAATTCTCAGGCTTTTCACAAGCTGGATGGGATAAAGTTCACGCCTGTGAACCAGCCCGGCTGGGTCAAGGTTGCGTTCCGTTATTTAACGATCGTGCTGGATCCGGTTCCGGATGCCGTAAAGAAGAGCGGAGTTACCAACATTGTAGTTGCTGATTTGTCAACACCTGAACGCCAGCTGTATCAGGGAATCGTGGTAAGAGATATCTTCCGTCCTTATGTGAAACGGCCGGAAGAAGCCAAGCCAAAAGAAGAAACACCGCCAGCGGAACAGAATTCCAATGGTAAGCCTTCATTCAATCCGGGAATATGGAAAGTGGTTTCTCTTTCAGAATGGGCCGGAAAAGTTGAGATTCATCTCATGAATACCGAAAATGGTTCCGTTCATCTCTATACTCCGGGGGATAAGATCGAAGGCTGGACTTTGCTGGCAGTGGATTATCGGAGAATGCCGCTGCCGAATTCTATCCTGTATTCGGATAGTCGTGTTATTTTACAAAATGCTGAGGGATATTGGGCAGTAGAACCGGGATCGACCTTGGCACAATTACATCAAATGAAGGTGGAAGATCTGCCTTCCAACCTGAAACCTAAAGATTTTATAGAAAACAATGACAATTAGAAGAGCACTCAGACTTTCGACATTGTTAAGCTGCATGGTAGCCAGTTTGGTTTACGCGAAAGCGCAAAATGCTTCCGGTACGGCAAATGCGGCGACGAATGTTTCCGTTGTGTCTCCGCAGCCCGCGGGCACGGACACTAAACCAGATACGAAGAATATCCGATTCCAATTCGATGGGGTACCCTATAAAACAGTGGTGGAGCGTTTTGCACAGATGGCTGGAAAACCGCTGTTGGTAGATATCGATCTGGAGGGAACTTTAAGATATTCTGATCCGGAACCGTATGACTATCAGGAAGCGTTGGATACTCTGAATTTGATCCTGAGTATGAAGGACGCGACTCTGGTGGAGCAGGATCGGTATTTGCGCTTAATGCCGCTGTCCAAACTGAAGCAGACTCCGCTCAAGATACTCAGAAACTTGGAGGAAAGAGGCGATGTGCGTCCGGGTGAGATCGTAACGGTTGCTCTTAATTTCAAAAATTTGGATCCGAATGAGATCGCGCAATCTACGACGACAATGCTATCCAATGCGGGATCGATTTTCCCCATGGGAAGAGGTAAGGGCATTCTGGTGACGGATCGTGTAGAGAATATCGAACGGATTGAGAAGCTGCTGACACTGGCAGATGTTGCGCCGCAGGCCGAACGTCAGATGCGGACGTTCAATATCGTCAGTGCATCCGGTCCGGTGCTGACAGATTTGATCAACCGCACATTCGGTATCGCAACGGCACCGGTGAGAAGCCGCTATAATCAGGAGAAGAATTCCTATATGCCGCTGCCGCCAAGCCCGGAAGATTATGTGACCGCGGTGTGGGATGAGGCTTCGAGAACGATGGTCGTCTTTGGCCCGACAGAGCGTGTAGATCTGGCAGAACAGCTGATCAACCGCTTTGAGAGCAAA
>Ga0265298_10009315_pt1 | contig 11699 bp, 7 predicted proteins | sample AusTroGonzalo_MG_3_FD_193486 | JGI IMG/M metagenome (GOLD analysis project Ga0265298, IMG submission 193486) | Bovine rumen microbial communities from tropical cattle in Woodstock, Queensland, Australia - Gonzalo_01 | ecosystem: Host-associated > Mammals > Digestive system > Stomach > Rumen ...
AACCAATTTTGTGGCACATTATGAAGGCGTATGCTTACTATGGGCATACGGAATTCATCGTTTGTGCAGGGTATAAGCAAGAATATATTAAGGATTGGTTCGCGAATTATTTCTTGCATAAATCCGATGTGAGCTTTGATTTTCGCAATGGGAAGAATGAAGTTACAATTCATCATAGCTATTTGGAACCATGGAAAGTGACTGTTGTGGATACCGGCTATAATACAATGACGGGTGGACGCATAAAGCGGATTCAGGAATATACGGATGGTGAACCATTTTTCATGACTTATGGTGATGGTGTTTGTGATGTGGATATCAACAAGCTACTTGAGTTTCATAAATCTCATGGGAAAATCGCCACGTTAACAGCTGTTAAACAGGCTCAGGACAAGGGAGTGCTAAATATTGGCGGCGATAACGCAGTCAAGTCATTCCGTGAAAAAAACGTAAATGACGGCGTACCAATAAATGCGGGCTACATGGTTTTACAACCGAAAATATTTGATTACCTTCTCGACGACACATGCGTCTTCGAGAAGGAGCCGTTAACAAGACTTGCCAACGAAGGTCAGTTGATGTCCTATACTCATACGGGTTTTTGGCAATGTATGGACAATATCCGTGAAAAAGAGATGCTGGAAAAGCTACTTTTGAAAAACGCTGCGCCATGGAAAAAATGGTAAAAAAGGAAAAACCATGTCTAAAAAAGAAGAACTCAAGAAGCAGATTCTCGAACTCACTCGCGAATACTACAAGAAAGTCCATGAGGTCAAGCCGGAGTTTGTACCGGGAATGACGCATGTGAACTATGGTGGGCGCTACTATGATGCCGAAGAAATGGTCAACCTGGTCGATTCGTCTCTTGACTTTTGGCTGACCGCGGGTCCCTGGGCTCGCAAATTCGAGACCCGCTTTGCCAAGTGGCTCGGCGTCAAGCATTGCAGTCTGGTGAACTCGGGTTCTTCGGCAAATTTGCTCGCTTTCTATGCACTCACAGCCCAGGAACTCGGAGATCGTCAAATCAAGCGTGGTGACGAAGTGATTACCGTTGCAGCCGGGTTCCCGACAACGGTTGCCCCGATTATGCAGTATGGCGCAATCCCAGTGTTCGTGGACATGAGCATTCCCGAATACAACATCGATGCATCCAAGCTCGAAGCAGCCTACTCGCCCAAGTGCAAGGCCGTGATGCTAGCCCACTCACTGGGCAATCCCTACAATTTGCAGGTCGTTGTCGACTTCTGCCGTAAACACAACCTTTGGCTCGTCGAGGACAACTGCGACGCTCTCGGTTCCGAATACCTGATTGACGGGGAATGGAAAAAGACCGGTACCATCGGCGACATTGGCACAAGTTCGTTCTATCCGCCGCACCACATGACCATGGGCGAAGGTGGCGCCGTCTACACCAACAACGACGATCTCGACAAATACGTCAAGTCGTTCCGCGACTGGGGTCGCGAATGCTGGTGCGTTGGCGGCGTGGACAATACTTGCGGCAAGCGCTTTACGGGCCGGTTCGGAAAGCTCCCCATGGGTTATGACCACAAGTACGTATACAGCCACCTAGGTTTCAACCTCAAGGCCACCGACATGCAGGCTGCCATCGGCTGTGCCCAGCTCGAAAAGCTCAACGAAATCGTCGCTCGCCGCCGCGAAAACTTCAAGGTTCTCCGCGAAGGCCTCGAAGGAACCAAGGGCCTTATCCTCCCTGAACCGCAGAAAAATTCTAACCCGTCTTGGTTTGGCTTCTTGATTACAGTCAAGGCTGATGCAGGGTTTTCCCGCAACGACTTGACCACTTACCTTGAAAGCAAGAAAATACAGACTCGCAACCTTTTTGCAGGCAACCTCATCAAGCATCCTGCTTTTGAACAGTATCGTGAAAACATAGATTATCGCGTACCGGGTTCGCTTGAGGTGAGCGACTTTATCATGGAACACACGTTCTGGATTGGGGTTTATCCCGGCATGACCGAAGAAAAACTCCAATATATGATTGACTCCATCAAGGAATTCTGCAACCGATAATAACACGTCATTGCGAGTGTAGCGAAGCAATCTAGGAAAAAGCAATGATAGACTTATTCGAAGGATTCTACAAAGGCAAGCGGGTTCTCGTTACCGGGCACACCGGTTTCAAGGGGAGCTGGCTTTCCATTTGGCTTCATGAACTTGGCGCCGAAGTTGTCGGTGTGTCTCTAGATTCATTTTCGGACCGTGACAATTTTGTGTTGAGCGGCGTTGGCAACAAAATAAAGGCTGATCTTCGTGCAGATATCCGCGATCTCACGAAGATGAAGTCTATTTTTGCGGAATACAAGCCGGAAATTGTCTTTCACTTGGCGGCACAGCCTCTTGTCCGTTTGAGTTACGATAAACCTGTAGAAACTTACGAAACGAATGTCATGGGGACCATCAATGTTCTTGAAGCAATCCGCGCTACGGATAGTGTAAAAGTCGGCGTGATGATTACCACGGACAAGTGCTATGACAACAAGGAACAGCTACGCGGGTACAAGGAAGACGACCCGTTCGGTGGATACGATCCTTACAGTTCATCAAAAGGCGCCTGCGAAATCGCCATACAGTCCTGGCGCCGCAGTTTCTTCAATCCGGAACAGTTTGAAAAACACGGCAAATCGGTTGCGTCTGTTCGAGCAGGCAATGTTATCGGTGGCGGCGACTGGGCGCTGGACCGCATTATCCCGGACTGCATCCGTGCACTTGAAGCCGACAAGGCCATCGACATCCGCTCTCCTAAATCCGTGCGCCCATGGGAACATGTGCTTGAGCCACTATCGGGCTACATGCTTCTTGCACAAAAGATGTGGGAACACCCAACCGAATACTGCGAAGGCTGGAATTTCGGCCCCGAAGCGGAATCTGTTTCCACCGTCTGGGAAGTCGCCACGGAACTTGTCAAGAACTTCGGCAAGGGCGAACTGAAGGATTGTTCCGACCCCAATGCCGTTCACGAAGCAAAGCTCCTGATGCTCGACATCACCAAGGCCAAGACGAGACTCGGTTGGAATCCGCGACTCAACATGCAACAGTGCATGGCCCTAGTCGCTGACTGGTACAAGCGATACAAGAGCGAAAACGTGTATAAGCTTTGTATAGAAGAAATCGAGAAATTCATAGGTCCAGCATAAGCCTCGACCGACGATGTCACGGGAAAAGTTTAAGGATATATAAATGAAAAAAATACGGCTTCTGGATTGCACATTACGCGACGGCGGCTATGTCAACGACTGGCGTTTTGGATATACCAATATCGTGAGCATGTTTGAACGTCTCGTCGATGCGAATGTAGACATCATCGAGCTCGGCTTTTTGGATGAACGCAGACCTTTTGATATCGACAGAACGATATTCCCAGATACAAAATCCGCAGACAAGATCTACGGTTCACTCGACAAGAAAAAAGCCATGGTTGTAGGGATGATTGACTTCGGCACCTGTTCCATCGAGAACTTGTCTCCCTGCAATGAATCCTACCTGGATGGCATCAGGGTCATCTTTAAAAAAGGAAAGATGCATCCCGCCATGGAATTCTGCAGACAAGTCAATGCCCTGGGATATAAAGTATTCGCACAGCTCGTCTCTGTCAACAGCTACACGGACGAAGAATTGATGGAACTTATCCGCCTCGTAAACGATGTCAAGCCATACGCCGTATCCATGGTCGATACATACGGTGTGCTCGATGACGAATGGATGCTGCATATATACAAGTTGCTGGACGAAAATGTCAATCCGGAAATTGGCATCGGTTTCCACGCCCACAACAATTTCCAGCTAGGGTATTCCAACGCACTTGCATTCTTGAGATACGAAGGCAAGCACGACCTCGTCGTTGACGGAACTCTTTATGGCATGGGCAAAAGTGCAGGAAACGCACCAATCGAACTCGTTGCCATGACGCTGAACAAGAAATATGGCGGCAACTACAATATTGACGCCATGCTTGAATCCATCAACGAATCAGTTATGGAATTCTACAGAAAGACGCCTTGGGGATACAAGACGTTCTTCTATCTTTGCGCCAAAAATAAGTGCCACCCGAACTATCTGACAGACTACGAGAAAGAAGAAAACCTTTCTGTTTCGATGGTGGACGGTCTGCTTTCTACTATTGAGCCCGAAGACAAAAAACTCCTTTACGATAAAGGCATCGGCAAGCATTTCTACGAATCTTATATCCACGATCATGTCCTCGAAGGCACGGCAATCAACAGCTTCTTGGATTTTGTAGGGAACAAGAAAATCCTGTTGGTCGGCCCTGGGAAAAATATCGGATTGCAGGCAAAGAAAGTCCAAAAGTTTGTTGCGGATGAAAAGCCCGTAATTATTTCGGTAAACTATCTCCCCAAAGAAGTGACCTCGGACTGCGTGTTCATCACAAATCCCAAGCGCTATCACGACATGACGTTATCCCTCAAGGAAGACCGACATGCCCGCGTCAAGACACTTGCAACAACGAATGTCACCTGCAGAAACGGACAGTTCGATTTTGTAATCAACAGGGCGCCGTTACTCGAAAAGGATGAAAAAATCATCGACAACTCCTTCTTGATGCTTGTTAAATTCCTGAGCAATATCGGTATCAAGGATGTTTACTGTGCGGGATTTGACGGATATTCAGACAAAGAAAACAACTACAACAATCCTGAAATGGAATACGACTTTGTCAAACGCGAAGCGGTGAATCTGAACAGTCACATGAAGGCCTCTATTGCCGATTACAGAAAGACGATGAACGTCACGTTTATAACCTACTCCGCTTATGACGCCGAAGAAGACATCCAAGGTGCTGCTATATAAATAGAAAGGTATTGAATATGGAAATCAAGGTTGCGAAATACATTTCAGAGTTCCTCGTCAATCACGGAATAAAAGACTGCTTTATGGTAACCGGCGGTGGAGCCATGCACATTGACGATGCCATCGGCCATCAGGAAGGCATTCACTGCACCTTTAACCATCACGAACAAGCTTGCGCCATTGCCGCCGAAGGGTATACCAGAATGACCGGCAAACTGGCCGTAGTCAGCGTCACAAGCGGTCCCGGCGGCACAAACGCCATAACCGGAGTCATGGGCGGATGGCTAGATTCTATCCCCATGTTTGTGATTTCAGGTCAAGTGAAGCGAGAAACCACAATTTGGGCGGTTCCAGAGATCAATCTTCGCCAACTTGGTGACCAGGAATTCAATGTTATCGATTCCGTAAAGAACATGACCAAGTATGCCGTCATGGTCACTAACCCGCAAGAGATTGCTTACCACCTCGAAAAAGCCTTGTTCATGGCCACGAACGGCCGCGGCGGCCCCGTTTGGCTGGACATTCCCCTTGATGTTCAAGGAGCAAAAGTTGAAACGGAAAGCCTGATCCATTTCAACGCGGCACAAGAAGTCGTCTGGAGAACTCCAGATGTCAAACAGTCTGCATTAGATATTCTTCTTCAGAAAATTAAGGAAGCTAAGGCTCCGCTCGTTCTTGCAGGAACTGGCATAAACCTTGGCGGCGCACAACAGAAACTGTTGGATTTCCTTGACAAATACAAAATCCCCGCCGTTACTGCTTGGAACGCGAACGATACCGTTGCCTACGACAACCCCTATTATGTCGGGATGCCGGGAACTGTCGGCATGCGTTCCGGGAATTTCGCCATCCAGAACTGCGACCTTCTCATCAGCCTTGGATGCCGCATGAATATCCGTATGATTGGATATACGCATCACGATTTTGCAAAGAATGCATTCAAAGCCATCGTCGATGTAGACCCGAGAGAATTGATTAAGCCGACCGTCCAGGCGGATCTCCCGATTCACGCCGATGTCAGCCAATTCCTTGACGCAATGCTGAAGCAAGACTACACTCCAGTCGAATGTCACAAGGATTGGGTCAAATGGTGCAGGGATTTACTGTTCAAGTATCCGACAGTCCGAAAGGAATACCATGGCGAAGGACTCATCAATCCTTACGTATTCATCGACAAGCTTTTTGCACACCTGGATTCATCCGACCGCATTATCTGCGGAAACGGCGCAGCGTGCGTTATCACCTTCCAGGCAGCCAAGGTCAAGCAAGGCCAAAGAATGTTCACCAACTCCGGATGCGCTGCCATGGGATACGGCTTCCCGGCGGCACTCGGCGTTGCCGTTTCTGACAACAGCAAGAGAACTGTCTGCATTGATGGCGACGGTAGCGTGATGATGAACATTCAGGAACTCGCTACGGTCGCCCACAACAAGCTGAACATGAAGCTGTTCATCCTGAACAACAACGGCTACCTTTCTATCCGCCAAACACAGCGAAATCTTTTCAAGCCGCCGTTTATCGGCATTGACAGCGACAGCGGTGTCGGCTTCCCGGATTTTGCAAAACTGGCAGACGCATTCGGCCTGAAGTACTTCAAAATCGACAGCGAGAGCGCATCGGATGAAATGCTGGAAAAGGTCTTGAATTGCGACGGGCCTTGCGTTTGCGAAGCCGTTGTGGACCCGAACCAGAACTTTGAACCCAAATCTTCTTCGAAAGTTCTCCCTGATGGACGTATTGTATCCCCGTCACTCGATGACATGGCCCCGTTCCTGGATCGTGGGGAATTCGACAAGATCAGGTATAACCGATGATTGAAAATGTCATCTTCGATCTCGATGGCACCCTACTTGACACAAGAGAGGGCGTTATCGAGAGCGCCAAATACGCCGCAAAAGAAATGGGTTATAAGGAGCTACCCTACGAGACGATGCTCACCTTTGTAGGGCCGCCAATCCAGAATTCGTTCATAAAGCATTACGGTTGCGACGAAGAAACAGCCCAAAAAGCAGCGAATATTTTCCGCAACTATTACAAGACATCGGCGCTTCTTCTTGCAGAACCTTATGAGGGAATATACGAGCTCTGTAAGGCGCTAAAAGAAAACGGCGTCAAAATGTCTGTTGCCACATACAAACGAGAAGACTACGCATTGACACTGCTTCGGCATTTTGGATTTGACAAGTATTGCAATCCGATGCATGGAGCCGACAACAACAATGTCCTGAAAAAAGAGGACATCGTTCGCATGTGTCAAGAAGAAATGGGAACAACAGGCTGCAACAGCGTTCTTATCGGCGATACCGATAACGATGCCAAAGGGGCAATCAAGGCGGGTTCAAAGTTTATTGCAGTCACTTATGGATTCGGCTTTAAAAACGAAGCCGACGTGGCAGCCTACCCTTATATTGGCATTGCCAATACGCCTATGGAAATCAAGGATATCATCTTGGGAAAGTAGAATAATGAAAAGAGCAATTATTACTGGAGCCACAGGAACTGTAGGAACCGCAATCATTCAGGAACTTATAAAAAAGAATGTAGAGGTTCTGGTATTTTGCCGAAGCGATTCCAAGAGAATATCCCAAATACCCCAAAGCCCTCTTGTAACCATTATGTCCTGCTCTCTGGACGAATTGGCAAACGTCGAAAACGATACACAAAAAAAGTTCGATACCTTTTATCACCTAGCCTGGGAAGGGACTACTGGCGAAGCAAGAGACAACTACTATCTCCAAAATAAGAATGTCAAATACGCCCTCGATGCAGTCCAGGCCGCAAAACGATTTGGCTGCGAAACATTCATTGGCGTCGGCTCACAGGCAGAGTATGGAAGAGTAGAAGGAATGATACACCCCGACACTCCGACGTTTCCGACAATGGGTTACGGCATAGGAAAACTATCTGCCGGTTTGTTTACAAGACAGGCTGCCCACAAGCTCGGACTTAAGCATATTTGGGTCCGCATTCTAAGCATTTATGGCCCCAATGACGGTGCCCAGAACATCATTACCTCTACAATAAAAAAGCTTTTGGCCGGAGAAGTTCCTCAGTTGACCAAGGGCGATCAAATGTGGGATTTCTTGTATAATGAAGATGCCGCAAAAGCATTTGCCTTGCTGGGAGACAAGGGCGTAGATGGCAAGACCTATGTCCTGGGAAGCGGTAAGGTCCGCCACCTGAGAGAATACATCGAAGATTTACGAGATGTTGTCTCCCCTAAAAGCGACCTGGCTTTCGGTGCCATTGATTACTATCCGCATCAGGTGATGCATTTGCAGGCTGACATCAAGGATTTAGTACAAGATACCGGATGGAGCCCGACTGTAGATTTTAAGGAAGGCGTCCAAAAATTGCTTCATTGGATCCAAGCGAAATGATTTCTGTTATAAAATCACTACTAAAGAAAATTGGCGTTGATAAAGCCATTGCCTATTCCTCTGGAGCGCGCGTTGTTCAGGCATTCACCGGCGTGGGTTCCATTTTCTTCATCTCCACATTCCTTTCCGGCGTGGAACAAGGTTTCTATTTCACTTTCGGAAGTATCATTGCAATCCAGGTTTTTTTTGAACTTGGACTGACCGGAATCATTACGCAGTTCGTGGCGCACGAAGCGGCACACCTGCAGTTGGACTCCTCTTACAGATATACTGGCGAAGAATGTTACAAGTCGAGACTTGCCTCCCTATTGCATTTTTGCGTGAAATGGTATGTGGTTCTTTCGTTGATTGTTTTATTGGTGCTCCTCATTGTCGGATTTGTTTTTTTCAGTTCGTATTCCAATGAAGAAAATTCCGCTTCATGGGAAATTCCATGGATTATACTTTGCTTTGCCACGGCGATAAAGCTTTTGCAGTCTCCGTTTAACTCGTTTATTATGGGCATCGGCAAAGTTAAGGAAATGAGCAAGATTTCCTTCTATCAGCAAATAATTTTGCCGCTATCGGCCTGGATAGGTCTTATTTGCGGATTCAAGCTGTATGTCGTTGGTATAAGTGCTCTTTTGTCTGTTTTGATATGGAATGTCTATGTGTTCCGTTCGGACATTTGGAGAATACTGAAAAATCTTTGGGCAGAAACCATATCCGAAAAAGTCCTTTACTTTCAGGAAATTTTCCCCTTTCAGTGGCGAATTGCCTTGAGTTGGGTCAGCGGCTATTTCATTTTCAACTTATTCAATCCAGTTTTATTCGCTACGGAAGGTGCCAAGATAGCAGGGCAAATGGGCATGACCTTACAGGCGCTAAATGCAATTCAGGCTTTTTCCATAAGCTGGATGAGTACTAAAATTCCAGCATATTCGAGCATGATTTCGTTGAAGGAGTTCGACAAGCTCGATCAACTGTTCAATAAGACATTGTGGCAAATGTCATCCATCTGCGTAGGCATGCTAGCAATCATGTTTGGCGCTATTGAAATTCTTCGCATAACGGAATTTAAAGTTGGTTCCACGATAATTGCCGAACGTTTTCTAGACAACTGGCCGATGCTTTTCATGATGTTTCCGGTAATGGCTAATATACTATCATATTCTTGGGCATCCTATTTAAGATGCCATAAAAAAGAACCGTTCATGCTTCAATCCATCGTAATGGGAATTCTCTGCTGTGCATCCACAATGGGATTGGGGCACTTGTATGGAGTTTACGGGATTACAATAGGTTATGCCAGTTTGGCCGTTGGTGTAGGAACCCCTTGGGCATATTGGATTTTCAAAACCAAAAAGAGAGAATGGCATGAAAAATAAGAGCCATTGTAAGCTTCCCCATAATGTCAGCTACCCATTTTTGTAAGCTTACAGAATGATAAAACAAGTTTTTATGTCCTCAGTCCCCAGTTTCCCCGATTGGTAGAGATTTTGGATTTCTGTAGCAGAGGGCTTTTTTCTTGCCGTAAAATAGCGCCTACAGTCCTTGCACCACCACCTTTGGGTTCCTCTTTCGAGGCCTTCCTTGATGACGGCTTTTGAGCCGCAAAAAAAGCATTTTTTTTGTCATATAACAAAAATATCCCTCAATGCTAGTAGCCGTAAGGGATAGAAACGTTTTTAGGTCTCCAAATGACACTTAAGCCAAACAAGATTACGAATATGGATTTTTAAGGGGGTGCTGTAAAGGCTTAAACGAATGTTTTTATGACTAAAATGCTCAAATTATTTAAAGATGGCTGTAAGTTCTGCTATTTTTCCAGGAACGATTGTTCGATTTGAATTAGTGTCGCCGTCGCTCCAACTAACCCATGTGCGTCCATTTTGGGGAACTGCAGAAAGGGTTATAGGAAAATTTTTGAAGAATGGTATCGTTAGGGAAGTTTTGTCTAATGGTAAATTGTGAACAAGAATGTTCCCTTTCCCATTTATAGAAAGGGTTACGGAGAAAGGCTCTTCTAGTTGAAAATGTTCTTGAAGGTGCTGAACGATGATAGATGGTCGATTTTGTGCAAATCGTTTGATTTTTTCCAAGTGATTGTTCATTTTTGACGCGCTAAGCTCCCAATGTTTCTGATCGCGTGGAATTTCGTTCTTAATTTCTGCCATCATTTTATCAATTTGCGAAAGAACACGTGTGCTTTCAAAATTCATTTGTGTAAGTGTTGTCATTCGGTTTATAAAAGATTTTTTGAAATCATTGTTTTTTAGAAGTGCTCGAATTAAAAAAGTGTAATTTGGTGAATTTTGCCAAATTACGCTAGTTTCTGATAAAACATAATCAAAAATATTTTGAGGAACATTTTTATTTGTATGTCCAAAGCTGAGATCTAAATCATATAGAAACCATTTCCATGGTGTTTGAGGATTTGCACAATTCCATTTCTTTAGGTTGTTGCCTGGCCAGTCCCAGTTGTTCGCAAACATTTCTATTTGCATATAGTTGATGAAATTGTCTATATCAATTTTTGATGATATATAATTATAATTTCCCTTATTATCTAAATTATGTTGTTCGATCCAGTTTATTAAATCTATATAGTCTTTGGATGTTCCCGCAGACACCGTGTTGTTGGCTTTGAGAAGATTTATATTGTTATGGCTTATTCCATAATGAGTTTCAAAGTAGTATTCGTTAGAACGTTCGCGTAGGTCATGAATGCCGAAATATTTTCCATTGTAATATATTATAGAATAACGACCTCGTTGATAATCGACGCCGAGTCCTTCGCTGAGAGAACTTGCGAGTCTGTCGCGAATATAGTCTGCGTCGAAATTGTTGCCGTTGTTGCGTAAAATAAACCCTTTAAATACGCTTAGTTCAGGAAACTCAGAAAACAATCTGTAATAGAGTCTTTTGTCGCCGTATTTTTCACGAAAGGTTATCGCTACGGATTTTTTCGCATTTGCACGGCTCCAGTTTCCACAGATTTTTAATCCTGCATGTTTTGCGAATGCGGGTCTTGTTTCATTTGATTCTACAAGCTCAACGAATACAGGAATTTCTTTATCTAACCAGTAATTTGCTCCATAGTGAGGAAATGCTTCTTTTGCATTCGGTCCTTCCATGTAAATGCCTGTATCAGGGTCAAAGAGTGAATTCGGGTCTGTGGTTATGAATACTGATGCAATATCAGGAGCCTTTTCAAGTATGTAGGTGCGGATGATTTCTGTCTTTGTAGATGCACTGTCGAACAAATCTGCGCATCGGATAGTTGTTGATGAATCAATTTGAATTGCTGATATGCGTGGGCTTTCTGTTGTAGGAATTTTGCCGCCGGTTTCGCAATTCAATGGTTTGTTGTTAGGGAATGCGATGGTAAAGGTTTTCTGGAAAAAGCCGGATTCAGGAAAATTGTTTACTGTATCTTGCGTATAGAATTTCTTTTTGCAAGATGCAAATTGCAGGTTTGGCAATCTGAAACTATTAAAGCAGTCTTGT
>Ga0265298_10009316_pt1 | contig 11698 bp, 8 predicted proteins | sample AusTroGonzalo_MG_3_FD_193486 | JGI IMG/M metagenome (GOLD analysis project Ga0265298, IMG submission 193486) | Bovine rumen microbial communities from tropical cattle in Woodstock, Queensland, Australia - Gonzalo_01 | ecosystem: Host-associated > Mammals > Digestive system > Stomach > Rumen ...
CAGGTCATTCCTCAGTATTGTTTTTTACGCACACAGGATACCGCAGAATCATTATACCATATTATACACGATCAACACCAGCCGGCCAATCCTTCATACCGCTGCCCGTTATCGCATTCGGGAACGGGGAGGGCCGGTCTTTTTCGTTCCGCTGAAAAAAACGTGGAATTCCCACTGCCATCATTCGTCATTGCTGCATATAAACAATCAGGAACACATATACATCATAAAGGAGGATACAGAAACAGAAATCAAAAGCAGGACATCGGACAGATACCGGAACAACCGGACGTTGTCACGGCGGAGCTGCGGGTAGAACAAGTATTGCTCCCGGCATTAACATATAGTAAAATATACAGCAGGCAGAGGGAGAGAACAATTCCGGAAAGAAAGCAGTCCGGATAAGAAAAAATGAAGTCCGGATCATATGTCTTTATCCGGCACTGATACGATACAAAGGAGTGAGCGCAATGGAAAAAAAGATTGAACTGACCGCAGAAGAAATGGAACTGGTAATCGGCGGCGCGGAGGGGAAACTTGCAGGCTATGTGCCCTGCCCGAAGTGCAAAAAGCCCATCCCCGCCAAAGACCTGGCGATTCACCTTTCAGTCTGCCCGAAAAAGAACCAATAACCCGTCATCTTTGTGTCGGAAGATGAAGCTTAAGCGCCGCCGGTATAACACCCGGCGGTGTTTACTGCACAGCAGCGCAAAGCCCGGCGCCACCATCGAGTTCGAATGATTGCACAAAACCCAGATCGCCTTATTTTTCAAAGGCGCCTGGGTTTTCTTTTTGCCTCATGACCAACTTTTGACCCACTTTTTTTCTGGACTCATCATTTTTGCGCTGTTTTATAGCGGCAGCAAAACCGAGAACTCCATCAGAAACAGCATCGGGCTCACTGCCGATATCACAGTTCTCTGACAGGCTTGTTCATCAGCAGCATCACAGCCGTAGCGGTGAACCCTAGGGAGCAGATGAAAAGGAGCACCGCTGATCCGAATGACTGCAGAACGATCCCCGCAAGCACCGAAGCGATCGGGATCATGCCCTGGGAACCGACGCTGGTAATGCTGTTGACCTTGCTCAGTTTATCCTTATCCACAATACGCATGATGGCGGTGCTGACCGGAATATTGATGGCGGAAAGCAGGACGCCCGTCAGGAAACTGCCTGCGCAGAAGATAACAAGAAAGGCGTTCAGACTGTTCCCACGATCCACCTGCAGCCAGTAACCGAAGGCCAGGGTAATGACGATCACAGCCGTGATACACAGCCGCACAGCGACCGTGTGGCCGCATTTTTCTGCCTGCTTCCGGCCGCTCAGCACCGCTGCGCCCAGCAGGGAACCGATTCCGACGCACACACTGATCACAGAGGACCACAGTTCGGGCGTCAGAACGCTGTCCAGCAGGTAGGAAGACGCGCCCGCCAGATCCGTGCGGATAAAGTAAGGAATAAAGTTTCCGGTAATCGGCGCGAAGAAGAAATTGATGAATATAATCGAGCCCAACAATGCCAGGATCGCTTTCTGGGTTTTCAGGTACCGGAGGCCGTCGCCCATGTCGCGCACGGCCGTTTTCAGCGTCAGCCGGTCTGCGGGCGGCGTATGCGGGCAGCGGATGAACATCTCGGAAACGCCGGAGGCCACAAAACCAGCGCCGACGATAAAGAATAATGTGTGAACCGGCAGGGCGGCGTAAAGAATACCGGCCAGTACCACGCCGAGAATGCTTTCCACAGCGCTTTTAATGGTAAAATACGAGTTCCCCTGCTGCAGCTGGTCCGGTTCCACGATCTGCGGGAGCAGCGCGCCGGCAGCGGGGTTAAAGATCCCACTGATAATGTTGCCGGTAATCCCCAGCGCGAACAGGATGACAATGTGCGCGTCCGCCTTCGGAAAAAGGAGCATCAGCACCGTAGCCAGAATAATATTGGCGCCCTTGCAGAAGTCGCAGATATACATAATCTTCGCCTTGTTGAATCGGTCGCCCAGCACGCCGCCCACCGGCGTAAACACCAGCATCGCGACGCTGCAAAGGGCCAGGTACAGGCCCTGCAGAAACGCATTGTTGCCGCTGATCTTCAGGATATAGAAACTGACGGCAAAGCTGTAAAGCAGCGCGCCGATCTCCGACACCAGGGCGCCAAGGAATACCAGCCGGTAATTCTGGTTGCAAAAAACGTTCTCAGTCTTTTTCGTGTTCATTTTCAGTAGTCCTTTCCCACAGGGCCGTCAGTTGCTTGTCCGCAATCAGCCCGACAAAAAACGTCATGCTTTCCGATGCCGTGCGTCCCATAATATAGTGCAGGGAAGCATTTTCCGCGCCATCGATAAAGCGGAAGGAACGCGCGTCGTAGTTCGGGGAAGCGTCAAGCCGCTTCGCCAGCTCCAATGCCCGTCGCGCGGCATCGCCCGCCTCAGATACCCTTCCCTTTTTCAGACACACATAGGCAAGCAGCACGTAGAGATATCCGCAGGACTGGTCCACATGTCCGGTTATTTCCCGCTGTTTCAGTCCCTCCAGCATCCGCATGCCCCAGAGAAGCAAATCTTCCGCTCCGTCCGGATTCCCGCTGACCGTGAAAGCATACGCTTTCCCGATCACTGTCGAAATAAGCTGTGACACAGCCCCCAGCAAGGCTTTCGACAGGTAAGGCTGCGCCTCTTTCGGCTGTTTGCAGAACAGCGAGAGGAGCAGCCCGATCTGATCATTGTAGATTCCGTCCCGGTTATGCTTCTTCAGCAGCTCCGCCGCCTGGTCTCCATGTCCCTGCAGCATCCGGACATTGGATATCATTTCATAGATCGTGATCTCGCTGAGCTTTTCACTGCCGCTCTGCGGCAGCAGGACCATTGCGTTTTCAAGCAGTTCGGAAGCACGGGACAACTGGCTGTCATCATGGTTCTTTCCGCCGATAATCATATACAGAACGGCGCTCAGATATACGATATCAAAGGAATGCGGAAAACGACTGAGCGCTTTCTCCACTTCGTTCAGGCCTTCCGGATTTTCCTCGTTGATACAGCGTGACAGGCGGGCCGTAATGGTATCCAGCCGGTTATCCTTCATTTCATATCCCACCAGGATATCCATCGAGACATCAAAAAAATCCGCCATTTCCGCAATCAGGCCCAGCTCCGGGGTGGACATTCCGGTTTCCCATTTATGAACCGCGCCGATCGTCACTCCCAGCACCTCTGCCAGCTGTTCCTGCGTCATTCCGCGATGTTTCCGGAAAAGCCGGATATTTCCGGCCAGTTTCATTTCCATACTCCCGTCTCCTCTCTGCTCATATGCATTATAGGGCAGATGGAAGTGGATTGAAAGACACTATTGGTATGTTTAGTAAATTATTATTTATACCATCAGTATATTTTTCTCGGATTGGCGGACCTGTTTCGGAGACAAGATGTCTGAAAATGTGGTGGAAATATGTGGATTGTATATAAATGTGGTATCCTTCAAACAGATGCAGCTATTATAAGTGGAAATCATATCCCCATTATCGAATTCGGGTGAGCTGCCGCAATAATCGCAGCAAGTGAGTACACAAAACCAGGATCCCGCTGTTCACATCGGGATCCTGATTTTTATTTATATGGAGTTATGCTGCCGATCCTCTTTTGTCTTTATTTTCCGGAAACCGGCATCCACCGATGGGCTGCCGATCGGGCTACCCGGAAATACCAGGTCGCTTCCCACCGCGCGTGCCGACTTCAGCAGCTGGTAGATATTGCCGGCCTATAGCTCTTCTGCCGGTACCAATCATTTCATCTAATTCTCAGTAGCTGGCGATCCAGGCGTCATCGACAGGAACAAAGAGATATTCCGGACAGCTGTCCGCGAACACCTTCGCAGCGCCCGGGTGTTCCGCGTCTCCGGGCACGCCGAAGATATACTGCACAGCGCTTCCGGCGAAGGGATTCCCTTCAATCACCGTCACTGCGGCCGGGATGAATACTCCCTGGGCGCTGACTGAACTGAAAGCGTCCGCTTCGATTACCGTCAGCGAAGCCGGCAGGATCAGAAGGCCTTCAGGTTCCGGATAAGCAATCTCAAAGCTGATCACATACGCGTCCTGCCAGGTTTTTCCGTCCGATTCCTGAATGACCAGCTGATACCGGCCGGGAGCTGTCGGAAGGGTTCCTGCGGGCAAATCCGCGTACTCACCGGTTTCCCCTGAATACCGCCGCCAGAGGGCGCAGGCTTCTTCGTTCTTTACCAGCGCGCCCCAGTTTCCCTTGCCGCCGTCGATGCTAAACGTTTCCCTGTCAAAGAAGTCAAACGCGGCCGGTTCCCCGTCATATACCTTATCCAGGGAGCCGCTAAACTGATAGGTATGATTGCTCTGGGCCGGCAGATAGGTCCAGAACTGGCTGATGACCTCCACGCCCTTGTAGGTAATCACCAGTTCATACTCCCCGGCCTCGCCCGGCGCCTGCGCCTGGAAGTACACTCCGCCCGGTGCGGATTCGCTGGGCGTGGAGAAGACGTAATCACTTGCCAGATCTCCCCGGACGCCGTTCTCTGCCTGATACCAGCAGATTTTCATATTCTTTTCATAAGGATCCTTGTTCCCGTTGGCATCCCACGGCACCATGTCCGCCGGGATAAACGGCGTCACAAACTGATGCACAAAGAAGCTCGGCGGGTCGTCAAGCCCCTGCGTCAGGGTGCCGATCTCATAAGCAGCCGTAAAGGTCCTGTCGGTCCATACCGGCGTGAAACAATAGACCGTATATTCATCCATGACAGTCAGTTTTCCGCCGGGGTAAGCTAGCCGGACGGGAGGCATATCCTCTTCAGGCATATCGTCGTTCGCCAGCGGCTGAATCTCCCAGTGGCTGAACATCTTCCAGTCCGGCGGGATGATCGTGCATTCCGGAACCGTGAAGACATCTCCGGGGCTCACCTGTACGTCTTCCATGGGATAGAGCTCAGGCGTATCGTATCCATGACTGCGCCATGAAATATCGAAGTTATCCATCCCGCCGTTCAGGTCGAACCGGATGACGCATCCCTCAAAGTCGATCTGCACAATCCGCGAATCCGCCCGCTTCTGCCGGTCCGGGGAATAAGCCCGCATGAAGTAGTCATAGCTTCCCCAGATACCGTCGTAGTTCGTGATCCTGTACTCGATGGTGTCTGTTTCCTCATACTCGACGCACCCGTCCAGGACCCATTCGGCTTCCTCATCGCCGGCGGGGCGCCGGTAAACCTCCCAGTAATCGACGCCGCCGCTCAGGATGCCGCAGAAATAGTCTTCCGTCCCGAGGACGATGGCATTGCCCGGGCCGAACGCTTCCAGGAACGCCAGCGGCCTGTCGATCACGATTCCGGACTCGTAAACCGTCGCTGCCGCGCCGTCGCGCTGAAAATATACCGCCACCCTGGCCGCCGCGCCATCCTCCGCCGCATAGAAATCAAGGTCGAACACACAGTCCGTCGTCACCGGCCAGATCGTGTCATACAGTTCATATCCCACCGACGGCGAGGAAAGATAAAGCTCCGCTTTCACAGGCACATAGTTCGTCGTGAAATGCAGCTGTCCGCCGTCCTCCGGCGTCAGCGTGACGCTCTCATCGCAGCTGAGTACCCTGGCATGGGTCACCCTGAAGACGCTGCTGTACACATATCCGCCCGGATTTCCGTCATAACGGGCAATGATCCTGAAGCAGCCCTCATCTCCCCGGCTGACAGGCAGGGGAACGCTGAACTGGGTATCGTCATTGTCCGGTTTCAGGACGATCAGTTCGTCATCGTCGTCCCGCACGCCGTTTTCATCCGTGCTGACAATCCAGAGATCGGCCGGGGTAAAGGTCGTCGACCATTGGACCGTGTAATACGGCGTCCGGTCCTCATCTTCCGTAAAGCCGCTGATGAACCCGCTCCGGGGCTGAAGGTCAAACCCGTATCTGGAAACGGTGAACGGGGCGCTGAGTACGTACTCGTCCGGTTCGGGCCCGTATCCGGCCATGACGCGGAATCTGCAGGAGGTTCTGTCCTCCGGCAGGTAAATCACATAGCAGGTCGCGTCCTTCGCCGCAGAAAGCGCCACCGGATGATCCTGAACCGGGTTTCCCAGGGCGTCCACCTCGAAAATCCGGATACTGGTCGTCGGGAAATTGGTTTCCCAGGAAATCGACCACCCGTCGTTCCCCGCGTAATTGCCGCCCTGGGGCGCAACAGTGAAGTGCCTGATCAGGTATTGTACGTCCAGAAGCGCGGCATTGCAGTCATTTTCCCCCGGTCCGTAATAAGCCAGGAGATACCAGTTCCCGTGATCCGCATTGGCAGGAAGCGCCTCCAGCACGTCTCCCACATCGTCCCATGACAGTTCGCAGGACTCCGCGCTGCCGTTCATTTCCTTCACCGTGATTTTTCGCTGCGTGCCGATCAGATAACCGTCTTCCCAGTATGAATACACCAGTTTGAACTTCCGGGGCGTAAATCCAGACACGGTCCAGGCCAGCTGGCCGGGCGTATCCTCCGCAACCTGCAGCGTTTCCGGTTCCGCTTCGACCCATCCCGTATCGTACCCGAAGGTAAAGCTGTCCGAAACATAGTCGTTTTCCCCGCTTCCGTAATAGGCCCGGAGCGACCATGTACCGCCATACAGATGATCCGCTTCTGTCTGCCGGACCTCAAAAAAGTCCGGATGCCAAAGGATCTTCAGCTCATCCAGTTCTTTGACGGTGACGCTGTGCGAACTCCCTGTCAGGATATCCCCCTCCCACCAGGAATACACAATCCTGTATTTTTCAGGCGTGAAACCGTTCACCGTCCAAGTGACTTCGTCATGCCCGGGCCAGGTGATTCCGCCGCCGCCGTCCGGAGTTACGACAACTGTTTTCGATGAAACAGTGACGGTGCCGGTATTCAGGGTCGGCTGAAACACCGCGCCGTTGAAATCCGAGTCCCCGTTCCCGTAATAGACAAGAACCCACCAGCTGCCGGTCGGATTGTCCGCCATGGCATCCCGGACCTCCTCAAAGGACAGGTCGCATTCGGTCGTACCGCGGGACAGCGTTTTGACGGTGATATTATGGGATGTGCCGCTGAAAGAATCGCCTTCCCAATAATGATAGATGACCTGCGTCTTCACAGGGGTATATCCCGACGTCGTCCAGGACAGGCGTCCAGGCACGTCCGGGGTGATCAGAACCGTCTTTGTCCCGACGTCGGCGCTTCCCTTATTCAGAACCACCGAGAAACCGGTTTCGACATAATCGTTCGTCCCCTCCCCGTAAAACGCCCGCACGAACCAGCTTCCGTAGGTGTCCCGGGTCGTCTCGTTTGCGGTGTCATATTCCAGGCAGTAGTAATAACTGCTCCCGCTGAGTTCCGCCACCGTGTCGCACCGGGAAGATCCGTTTTTCAGGTACTCGTAGACAACCTGATATTTCCTTGCCGCAAAGCCATCCACACCCCATTGGATCAAACCGTATTTCCCGGGCTGGATTTCAATCTCCTGATCCGATACAGCGACGGTCCCCGTGCTGAGGGATGTTTCAAACCAGGCGCTCAGATAATCATCGTCCCCGTCGCCGTAATAGGCGTATACATACCATTTTCCGAAATAATGGGCTTTTTTCTCCGCCCGGGCCTCCGCAAGGGACAGCGTAAAGCTCTCCGCATCCCGATCCACTTCCCTGACGGTTTTTTCATGGTATTCCAGGTCCTCTCCCTGATAAATGTACATCAGTTTGACTTTACGCGGATAAAAGCCAAAGACAGACCAGTTCACAACGCCGGGAACATCCGGGGATATCTCAACCGTTTCCGGCGTCACCGTCAGGGTGCCCTTATCAATATTCACTCCAAAATACGCAGGGATATAATCATCATCCCCGTCTCCGTAATAAGCCGCCACATACCAGCTGCCCATCGGATTGATATGCAGCATTTCCTCCGCTTTATCCATGTCCAGGCTATACTGAATCTTAAACCGGTCCAGATCCCTGACAGTAATCTTATGCGTCGTCCCGGTGAAAAAATCCCCTTCATGATAGGAATACATCACCTTGAAGCGGACCGGTTCAAATCCCTCCGCATCCCATTCAATACAGCCAGCGATGTCCGGCGTAACCGTGATCACTTTGTTCCTGAGGGTGAACGACCGCTCTTCCGCCATGGCGCATCCGCACCACAGCGCAGCCAGCAAAACCACGGCTGCCGCCACGATCCACAGTTTCTGCTTCATGTTCCTTCTTCTCCTCCAAATTCTTTCCCCTGTGCATTTCTTCGCCTGCCGGTCCTGATGCCTGTACCCGGACCCTGTTCAGTTTTTCTAGTTTTTACCATATCCATTATATCCTGGATAACCATTTTTTGACATAGTTTTTTCGCTTGTCTTTGTTCATTTTCCGGTTTTTTAATCAATTGATTGTGTAAACAGCACCACTGTATATGACAGAAACTAAATTCTCATGATCGGGTTCGGGTGAGCGGCTGCAATAATCGCATCAAGTAAGCATGCAAAAACCAGGATCCCACTATTCACATCGGAATCCTGATTTTTATTCATATGGAGTTATGCTGCCGATCCTCTTTTGTCTTTATTTTCCGGAAACCGGCATCATTCCGGCATCCACCGACGGGCTGCCGATCGGGCTGCCCGAAAATTCCAGGTCGCTGCCCACCGCGCGTACCGACTTCAGCAGCTGGTAGATATTGCCGGCCACGGTAATCCGTTCCACCGGTTCTGCCTGCGCGCCGTCCCGGATCACGAAACCTTTGGACAGCAGCGAGAAATCACCGCTGATCGGATTGGCGCCGGCATGCAGGCCGGACAGGTCCGTGATCAGCAGTCCGCTGCCCGCGTTTTGCAGGAGTTCCTCCAGGGACTGCTCCCCGGGCTCAATATAGAAGTTGCTGGGCGACACATGCATGCCGCCGGCCCGGCTTGCATTGCCGGTCGTCCGGACGCCCTGCTTTTTCGCGGTCCTGCGGTTGTGCAGCAGCGTTTTCAGTACGCCTTTTTCCACCACGGCCTTCGTGCGCGTGGCGCTGCCTTCCCCGTCAAACGCAGCGGTCGCCAGCCCGCCTTTGCGCAGCGGGTCGTCCGTAATGGTTATCAGCGGGGAAGCAATCTCTTCCCCTTCGCGGCCGGCCAGCAGGGAAATCTTCTGCTGAGCGTTTTCCGCGGAGAAAATGCCTGTTGCCACGATAGAGTTCGAATAAGCAGATACCCGCAAAAACGAAGCTATATAAGACTTTCCGGGTTCAATGGGGCTCAGATTGGGCCCAAAAGTATTTTGTCAGCACCCTGAGAAATGTAGAAAATGCAGCCCTTTGCAGGCTGCATTTTCTTGTTTTTTCTACATTTTCACAGAGAGTTTTGTCTTGATCATGACCTGTTTGTATCTGTCCGGCAGATCCATCACCATCAGTGTGAGAGTGCGATCCTCCGGTTCCACGGCAATCAGCTGCGGCGGCAGTTCATCCAGCGCTTTGCTCCGATCCACATGCCGGAACCAGGCTGTACGCCGGTAATCCTTGCAGGTATTGATTGCTATGCGCAAAAGCCATGCCTTTTCATTGGCGATGCCTTTCCGTTCAAAATCATCCATGTGTTTCCAGGCTTTGATCCACGTATCCTGTGTCGCATCCTCAGCCTGGGTCTGATCGGACAGATAAAGAAAACAGGTCCGCAAAATCGAATCAGAGTAGTCTTCGATCCATTGGTTCAGTCTCTGTTCACGGATCATGCCAGGTACCGCAGCACGTTCCACCGCCGATCACCTCCCTTCATCATGAATGACGAGTATTACACCGGATTTTATTCATTCGACCAAAAAGTTCTCTTAAATAATTAGGAATAATCCCATAGGATAGATCGTCCCACTATTTTGACAATTTGCGGTGGCGGGTTTTGCCCCGCAATGGTATAATGTCAAAGGATCCGGAAACTGTGAGCCTTGAGTTTCATTCTCAATTAACACTTTATGGGGGATACCGGTATGGCAGGGCAGAACGTCGGCAGCACCAAATCAGCAAATGACAATCAGTATGTGAAAATGGCGACAGTCTTTAAAGCCCTGTCTGATCCGAAACGGGTCAAAATCATTGACTTACTGTCCTGCGGTGAAATGTGCGGATGTATGTTGCTGAAATGCTTTGAGATCACCCAGCCGACATTGGCTCACGACATGAAGGTTTTAACTGACGCCGGTATTGTGGTAAGGCGGAGGGAAGGAAAAAGAACCCTGTATTCCCTGAATTGGGATATGCTTGAAAAAATGGGCAAAGTACTCAGAGAAATGCTTCGGAAAGATACTGATAAAAAATCCTGCTGACATCATCAATAAGCGATACCGGTCCCGGATGTTTTGAAGCGCGGGACTGCTGTCGTGCAGACTGTATTATTGAAATATAGAAATTTTTCTATATTTCTATTGATTTATGATTTGTTGTGATATAGAATAATGGCAGCGCAACAGCTAATATTCATGAAACGGAGGAACAAAACTGTGAAAAAAGTGATTGCACTGCTACTCGTACTGAGCCTGATGCTCGTCTGTGCCTGCGCACTGGCTGAAGAAGAAACCTGCACTTATACTATTTTCAATGAGACCGGTGAAAAGATTACTGAGCTGTATGTCACGGACAACCTGACCGGGGAAAAAAGTGAGAACTATGCCGGAGAAGAAGGCCTCGCCAAAGGCGCGGTCATAGAGATCAACGGAACCAATAAGGAAGGCTATGTGATCACCCTGAGCTTTAAAACGGAAAGCGGTTATGAGGCGGCTTTTGAAACACTTCACTTTGAAACCGTCCCAATTACGCTGTTCTCAAAGCAGACAGTCGAAGACAATATCGCTGCCGCCGGGCCGGACGCCACGAGCGGCGCAACACCCATCTCCTTCTTTGCCCCTGTCTGTACCTATACGGTGTACAATACGACCGGGGAAAAGATCACCGAGCTATTCATCACTGACAACGCCACTGGTGAAAAGAGTGATAACTATGCCGCCGAAGGCCTTGCGGACAGGGAATCTGTTGAGATCAAAGGCACAAAGAAGGCGGATTATGTCGTGACGCTGAGCTTCAAAACGGAAAGCGGTTATAAAGCGGCTTTTGAAACACTTCATTTTGAAACGGTTCCGATCTGGATCTTCTCCAAACAGACTGTTGATGAGAATATTGCAGCCGCAGGTCCGGATGCCACCAGCGGCGCGACGCCCATTTCTTTCAGGGCCCCTGAAGGAAAATAAGATACCGTATAGCGGATTATCATTCCGATGATCCGGAAAACCGGAAATATAGCGGCATAAAACCATACCGGAAGCGGCAATCACTGCCCGCTTCCGATTTTCTTAGCGTCATTTATGATGCCATCGATTGGCATCATATTATATTTCGTCCCATGCTTAAGTGTTTTTCTTTTTGCCGTTTTCTTCAGATGCTTTCAAACCCTGTAATTGCTGAAGCACTGAGGACCTTTTTTCTTTGCGTTGAACTGCATTTTCGATCTCCTGAGGTAAAATCCCGGGATACGCTTCCTGAAACTGGACTAAACTGATACTTGTTTGAATCTCACTGTTTCTTACCGTTTCATAAGCTTTCTGATAATCGGCAATTGCCAGAATCTGCCGGATGTATTGTTTTGCCTCTTCGGAAAAATCTTCCCATCCTCCATACAAATTGATAACGGCAAGTTCAATCTGCTCCATTGATATCGGATTTCCCAT
>Ga0265298_10009318_pt1 | contig 11697 bp, 18 predicted proteins | sample AusTroGonzalo_MG_3_FD_193486 | JGI IMG/M metagenome (GOLD analysis project Ga0265298, IMG submission 193486) | Bovine rumen microbial communities from tropical cattle in Woodstock, Queensland, Australia - Gonzalo_01 | ecosystem: Host-associated > Mammals > Digestive system > Stomach > Rumen ...
GCATCCCGATCAAGGACGAACTCCAGACCTCCCCGAACTTCGGCATCGTCGGCAACCTGTCGGCGTATGCTGCTTACAAAGGCCAAGTCGGTCGCTACCTGATGGATGCCAACGGCAAGGCGGCGAAGCTCCATCCCAACAACAGCGGCGTGTATGCCGACGGCACTGCCCTTGACGAAACCAAAGGCAGCGTTGTCGTGATTGCGCCGAGGCTCTACTTCCTGTATCAGGTCGATGCCGAGACCAGCGTCCCTTATCTCTGGATGAGTCAGCAGCCCATCAGCAAGCACTACCTCGCCAACGCAGACAACGACAACTACATCGTGGTCGGTGCTTACAAAGGCTCAATCGTCAGCGGGAAGTTGGTCAGCCGTAGTGGTGTTGACTGCGACACCAGTTCAAAGTCCATCACTGGGTACTGGAATGCGGCGCAGGCTATGGGCGCGAACTGGGGCCTTCCCAACTACGATGTCTGGCGGTGGATCTGCTTTATGTGTATGTGCGAAGGCAACGGCAACGTCAACGCACAGGCACAGATCGGTATGGGTGTCGGCGGCAGCGCGATTGCTTGGGACACCGTGAATGCCAGCTCCACCCTGAAAAAGACGGGCAAGACCAAGAGCCTCGGCGACGCAACTGGCAGCATTGCCATCAGCGACCCCGATGCCGTGGCTGACTCCTGCAACGTCTCCGTGCTGGGTGTCGAGGACTTCTGGAATCTCCAGTGGGAGTTCATTCAGGGCGTGTTCTTCGGCAACAGCGGCAATGCGGAGCAGGCCGGAACGGAAATCTTCATCTACAAGGGCAACAGGCTCCCGTCCAGCACCGAACTCTCCACCCACCCCAATGGCGAGTTCCGTCAGCTCGTGCGGCAGACCTCCTCGAACTATATGAAGTCCATCCTGAAAGGCGAGAACTTCGACATCTTTGCCAAGAGCCTGTCTGGTGGCGGTAGCACTACCACTTGGAGCGACTACAGCTACAACAACAACACGGGACAGGTTCTGCTCGTCGGGGGTCGCTCGAATTCCGGGGCGATCTCGGGTCCGTTCTGCGCTGTCTCGGGCAACGCTTGGTCGAACGCGGACTCGAACCTCGGGGCGCGTCCTGCATACTACGGCCAAGTCCAGATCGTTGACGGTCGCTCTATGTAATTAGCTCTTTGAATCATTGAACTTGGGCCGAGGCACTACGGACTTGGCTCTACGGCATCGAAATCCACGATAGTGCGGGACGAGGGGGCGTAAGGCTCCCTCGGAGCCGCACCCCATACAGGGTATGGTATATCGTGGTAGGTGGGAGGGGACAATTAGTTCTGGCGTTCTTGGTTCTGCTCGTCGGGGGTAACTCGAATAACGGGGCGAACTCGGGTCCGTTCTACGCTAACTCGAACAACGCTTGGTCGAACACGAACTCGAACATCGGGGCGCGTCATACAATATGGAAGTTTTGCATTTCGTTTTCCGCCATAGATAGGCGGCGGCGAGTCCCCTCAACCTTGACCCCATCGGGCAGGAAGCTGCGGTGATGGCGAGTCAAAACATATCAGATGCGGAAAGGCCACCCGATTGTATGGGTGCGTAAGCGAGGCTAATGTAGGTCCTGCTGATGGCGTGTTTCTGCGATGTGCGGCACTTTGTTTCTGCCGCCGTTGGAGACCACCGGGCAGGAGTCCAACGCTTCGGGCGGATTCATATATGCAGGACTGCTGCAGTGAATTTTTGAACAGACATAGGTATGACGAAGAAGATAGGCTATATCCTCGAAAAGATTGCGGACGAGGACAACTTGCGCCGGGCGGTTCACAACTCCCAGCGCGGAGGCAAGGCCAAGAAAAGGAAGCAGATCCGTGACTTCAACGACGATGCCGAGAACCAGATACAGGTCCTACGCCAGATGATTTTGAATCTTGACTTTCCGCCGCACCACAGCCGGAAGCTGACGCGGAAGGCAGACAAGGGCAAGATTCGGCTTCTGGACGACGAGGACTATATGCCGTGGAAGATTATGAGCCACGCCATAATGCAGGTCGTGGAGCCGATGGTTAATAAGATGCTCATCGCCGACACGAGTTGCTGCATCAAAGGCCGAGGCTGCTTGTACGGCGTGAGGCGTGTGAAACGTATGCTGCGGCGGAATCCGGGCCATACTTGGTTCGCGAAGTCCGACTGCAAGAAGTACTACCAAAGCATCGACTCCGAGTATTTGGAGCGCGTGCTTCGGCACAAGTTCAAGGATGAGAAGTTCATTCAGTTGATGAAGATTTGCGTATTGGACTACTACAGTGGCGAAGAAATCGAAGCATCGCTCGAATCAGAACGAGCAAAAAAGGAGAGGTGTGCGAATTGGCGCATACATCAGCGGGATGATAGGCAATCTCAACCACAACGAGATCGACCATCAGATGAAGGAGCGGTATCACGCCGTGCTTCACCGCAACTGCGACGATATGACGATGCTGGGACGGTCAAAGCGCGAAGTCAGGTTCCTGTTGAATGAGTATGACAGACTTGCTGCAGAGCGCGGGTTAGTGGTCAAGAGCAATAGTTTTTACGCACCGATAAAGGGGTATGGCAGGAAGAAAGGGCATAGGCGGAGAAGGCAGAGGGGGCCGAAGCATAGACTTTCTGGGGTATGAGTTCAGCCGGGGTAATATGAGGCTCCGCAAGAGTATAAAGCAGAAGTTTGCGAGGAGTTATTCCCGCGTCAAGAGCAGAAAACGAAAGAAGGAAATCGAGGACAGTTACAGAGGCTGGTGTATGTACGGCAGATGCCGTCACCTCTGGAAGAAAATAACAGGTAAGGATATGGGATTCGCAGCAAAAGGCATAACAACGGTCAGGAGCACGTTGAAGGATGGCAAGAAGTTCTTCGACGTGCGCAAGGTGTCGTTGTCCGACATTACGAATGTTCCGCTGACGGTGCTGGACTTCCAGCGCAACATCGAGACGCAGGACCTCAAAGACCATAGCAAGCGCAATAGCGATAGATATGTGGTCTTGGTGAAGTTGGACAGCGGGGAGAAGGTCAAGTTCATCACGAATGCGCATAGCATCAAGGACGTGCTGGATCAATGCAGCGAGTTGGAGGACAAAGGCGAGAAAGTATTCCCGGTGGAGGGCGTAGCCATCAAGCGCAAGGACCTCGGCGGCGGGAAAACATCATATCAGTTTATTGATTTATAACAAGTTATATCATTATGAAAAGTTATCGAAACTACGACGGCGGCAGCATCCCTGAACTGGAGGTGGTGCGCGAGGGTAAACTTACCCGTATCTACTTCGACTTCGATGTCGAGATTCGCGAAATTGACGAGGAGGTCGTCGAAATGCTGGTCTGCGAGAACGTGGACGTAATGGGCGTGGACTACGCCGCCATTGTGAACGGCATCGTCACGGAGAAGTACCCTTCGGACAAGTACGAGGCTGTTATGGCTAACTACGCCGAGGCCAGCGACCCAAATTCCGAGCTTACCCCCGAGAAAAGGGCCGAGTACCTGCAGGAGTACAGCGACTTTCAGGCTTGGAGGAAGAAGGCCAAGACTGTTGCGCTGGATGTCGTCGCCGAAATCGAGTAATCGCTTATGAAGGCACAGGGACATATTACGGTACGTCGCAGGCCGAAAGACGGTGACAACGGCAGCAACGCCTTCCGTTTGGACCTCAACAACGAGAACGACTCTCTGCTGTACGATGCCGAGGGCAACTTGTTGAGCGGAAGCGTTGTGTCCGTTGCCACCCTGTACGACGGTGATGCTGCAGTGTCCTCCGGCGTTGTGTTCGCAATCTCGGAGAGGGTGGGCTGTACTGCGGCGCAGGCCACCATATCTGGGAACACTATCACCGTATCTGGGCTTTCCGGCAGCGGCTACGTGATGGTGACGGCCACGTACAACAACAAGACGTATTCGGCCAAGTTCACGCTGAAACGGCTCGTTGGGACTGTCAAATACGACCTTCTCGTCACGCCGGATGCCATTGCCTATAACACCACGACGGGGGCCAAATCCGCTTCCACCATCAACGTCAAGATCTACCGCACCGCCCAGAACAATTCTGGCGGCGTGAGTCGCACCCTTATGACGAGTGTGCCGAGCGGCCACACCTTGAAGGTGGACGGAACCAATGTCGCCAACTACGGCAGTAGCGGCTACACCTTCAACGTCAACACGTCGCAGAACAGCCACGTCGTGTCGTTGTACCAGAGCAGCACCCTTGTCGATGAGGAGACGGTCCCCATCAACAAGAGCACCAACGGAAGCGACGGACAGAATGGCCAGAACGGGCAAGATGGCAAGGGCATCAAGAGCACTGTTGCGATGTACCAAGCCTCGAACTCCGGCACGACTACGCCTACTGGCACGTGGCAGTACAACATTCCGTCTGTCACGGCGGGCAACTACCTTTGGACGAGGACCGTTATCACCTATACGGACGACACCACCAGCACCAGCTACTCTGTCACCCGTTTCGGTGTGGATGGACAGAATGGCCAGAATGGGGCCACTGGCCCGCAGGGTCCTACTGGTCCACAAGGTCCGACTGGTCCCACCGGGCCTACGGGTCCAACTGGATCTACGGGACCGCAGGGGCCGCAGGGCATCGCCGGATGCTTGGTCCGTCTTACGGCTTGGGAATCTGGCCGTGAATACAGGAACGACTCCGCGCTGACCTCTGGCACGCGATACATCGACATCGTGATTGACAAGCCGCTGTCCATCGGTACTTCTGGCGTTTCTGCTTATCTCTGCACCACGACCCATACCGCCTCTGCATCAACCAAGCCGGGAGAAGGCAGTAACTGGAGTGCGTACTGGCAGAAGATGAACAGCTTTGCGCCTGTTATAACGCCACTCATCTTCACGCAGGCATTGACTGCTGACTACATCAACGTTGCCGACCTCGTGGCCAATTCTGCGCTTATTGCATACCTCAATGCCAGTAACATCAAGGCGAAAGAGATTGAGACCGTAGAAAGCGGATCCGGCCATCTGTATATGTCCGGCAACGAAATGCAGATGTTCAATTCCAACGGCCAAGAACGGATGAAGGTTCACGGCGGAGAATTGTCAAGCCTTGTTGCTTACACCGACACGTCGCCGAGTTCAGCGCAATCCGACAACACGCAGGGCACGACGTATTACGATGCCTCTGGTGAAAAGGTGTACGAGAAAACAAAGACGATAGTTACGAAGTCGATCTCGCAGGCCCGCATCCTGACGCTTCCCGCGCTACCCGTATCTGTCAGCCTTTCTCTGCATCGCCAAACGTCACAATCAGACACCATCTATGTGATGTGCAAGGCGGAGTATCTGGTTGATGATAACACCGTAAAATCGGCAATGCAGCTGTTCCAGTTGAATTACTCGAACAACTCTGCCCTCGTGACGCTTACCATTCCTATGTCGAATGTGAACGTTGCCGCCGGGTCGCACACGGTCAAGGTCAAGCTGACGGTTGACATTATGAACATTGGAACCCTTGCCAGCAACGAGTATTTGTATCATTATGTGAACTATACCGTCGCGAAGGATTCTATTTCGTGGGCGACATCCATTATGAAAACGGAAATCGCCAACAACGGCTTCCGTGTTGCCTTGTCATCGACGTGCTATGTTCTGGTCAACCTCACGACTGGAGGCGACGATATGATCGTTTTCAGGAACGGGAACATCGTGCTACGTGTGACCAATTCCGCCATACAGAAATCGACTGATGGCGGGACGAACTGGACCAACCTATAACCCTTTAATACATCATCATTATGAAACAGTATTTGAAAAAGTTCTTCTACTTCTTCGCGATGTGCGCCTACGGCGTAGGTGCTATCGGTGGCTTCGGCTACGCTGCCTACTGCAAGGCTTGGTTCATCGCTGCTTGCGTCGCTGCGCTCGCAGTAATGGCCTTCCCCACAGTCAAAACCTTCTACAAAAAGTTGATGGAATAAGAGGCGATGGAGAATCTTTTTGTTGACACTGGGTCGATGTTCCAGATCGCGGTCGTCGTGATGCTCCTTGTCCTCGCGGCAATGATTATCGACCTCGCGGCGGGACTGTACAAGGCTAAACAACGCGGAGAACTCCGCACCAGTGAGGCGTTGAGGCGCACGCTGTCGAAGTTCATCAGCTACGAAGGTGGCTTGATGATTGCGACGATGGCCGACCTTTTCGTCCACTTCTGCAAGTTCTACCAGTTGATTGGCCTGAACCTGCTGCTGGGCGTGCCCGTTGTGAGTTTGCTTGTCGGTTTGTTCCTCCTCATCGTGGAATTTATGAGTGTGAGGGAGAAGGCCGACCAGAAAACCAAGAAGCAGCAGGAGAAGGTCGCGGAACTGCTCGCCGGACTGTTGAGCAAGGAAGAAATTCTGGACCTCATCCGGCTGGTGAAATCCCGCAAAGAAGGAACCGAACCCCCTATTCCAAACAACGACATTGACTATGGCGGATATTAGAATCTTGGCCCCCTTCATCCAAAGCTGGGAGGGGGGCTTTGCCAACGACCCGGACGACAGCGGCGGGGCCACGATGAAAGGCGTGACCATTGCCACCTACACCGAGTACTGCAGGCGGAAGGGCAAACCCACGCCTACGGTCGCAGACCTCAAACGGATCTCGGAGCAGGAATGGCTCGACGTGCTGAAAACGATGTTCTGGGACCCGTGGCAGGCTGACCAAATCAAGTCGCAGGGCATTGCCAACATCTGCGTGAACTGGGGCTGGGGCAGTGGCGTGAAAACGGCTATCAAGGCCGTGCAGACCTGCCTCGGCCTGAAAGCTGATGGCGTGGTCGGCCCGCAGACTTTGGCCGCTCTGAATAAGAGCACGGTCAGCTACAAGCCTGTTTACACCTTCAACCGCATCAAGGCGGAACGGGCCTCCGCTCTGCTGCAGATCGCGAAGCGGAACAACAATGCGAAGTTCCTGAACGGCTGGCTGCGGAGGTGGGAGAGCTTCGGCTTCCACCGCCTCGTGAAGGCCAATGGAGAGGAAATCGTATGGTAAACCTCCGCCAGACACTGATTTTCATTGGAATCCTGCTCCTTCTGTTCGGGGCGGGATTCCTTTGTGGTCGCTGCAGCCACGGCGACAGGCCGGAGCCTACGCCACAAGTTGACACGGTGTGGGTCAAAGACACCACCACAGATGTGAAGCCGCAGGGCAATTCCGTACCCGCTGGCTACGAACTGGTTCCAATCGGTACGCTGCAACAGCTTGCGGCCTTTGAGGGCGTAGTGGCGAAGCTGCGCGATAGTCTTGACCAGAAGCCAAAGATTGTTGTGCAGAAGGACACGGCATACATCGCTGTACCGATGAGCACGACCAAATACACCGACTACAAGACCTACGAATGCGAGGTGTACGGCTACGGCACGGAAATGCTCTGGCACAAGTCTTTTCAGGAGACGGCCTATATCACCAAGACAGTGCCTGTTCCTACCCCGCCCAAACTGGCGATTTCGCCCGATTTCAGCGCGTTTTGTACGCCAAAGGTGTTCGGCATAGGAATAGGCGTTGAACTCGACGTATGGTCCGGGAATTGGCGTTTCTCGCCCGGTCTCGGCTACTGTTTAATCTCGGCGGACGGGAACTGGAGCCACGGCCCAGCCGTTTCCTTCTCCGCTGGCTACAACTTCATACTGAAATAATGACGAAGATACATCAATTCAACCCACAGATATATCCTCGGATGTTGTGGATAACGGTTGGTGCGGACATCAAAAGCCTTCGGGATATGTTCGGGGCCGACCTCGAAGAAATGGACGAGGACGCGCTGGCAGATGTCGCCCGCGTCGGGACCGATAAGCCCAAGAAGCGTGGAGGCATCCTGATCCGATTCCGCAGCAAGAAGGTGATGAACCACAACACCATCACACACGAATCGGACCACGCCGCCATCGAGATATTCGACTATTGTGGCTGCAGGATAGGCGTTGACAACCAAGAGCCGTTTACCTACCTCGCGGGCTGGATTGCAGACTGCTGCGAGCAGGTAAAGACGGGCAAATTCAAAGACGAATAACCCCATCACCAACATAAACTCAATCTGCTATGAGAAAACTCTGGGACAAAATCGTCCGGCTGCTCTACAAGGTAGGCGAGGACAAATGGTTTCACTTCATCGCTGGCGTGCTGGCCGCTGCCGCCGCTGCATTCGCCTTCAACGTCTGGTATGCGCCGCTGTCCGCTGCCGCAGGAGTCGGCCTCTTGAAAGAAGTGTTCGACCTCTGCACTACGAAAGTCGTGGACTGGAAGGATTGGGTGGCAACAACCGCAGGCGGTGTCGTAATCACCCTGTTGTGGCTACTGACGCTGATTTAGGCCAGCGCACTACAACAAAAAAAGGGAGGCAACCGCTATGGCTACCTCCCTTTTTCGTTTAACAGAGACCCTTGTAATAGAGCAGTGTCGGATTGTCCTTGTGAACGTCGATGTCCGGGAACCTCTCCTTGAACCGCTGCAGGTTGAAAGGCCGCGTGATTAGGTGAACGCCGTGGACTGTCTCCAGCATCATTTCTACCTTGTTGATGCCGGGGTCCGGCTCCAGTCCTTTGATGAATCCCATAACGCTCAACTCTCTGTCGTCGTCTTTGAAGTCAAGGTCAACGATCCAAGTCTTGCGCGGATCAGCATTTGTGCTGCCAGCAACCGATGTGAACAGCGACGGCAGATGCACGTACTGGTCCGAACGGATGATGGTGGCCAGCTCTGTCAAAGCGGCGATGGTACACTTTCTGAACGAGCGTCGGTTGAGGCTGATGTAGGCCCGAGCCGTTACCGCCTGACAAATAGCCTTAACTTCGGCCTCGATGCTGTTGAAATAGTCGAGGCTGCGAATTACGTAGTGGCGGACCAGTCTATTGTTCTGCGGGAAGGCTGGGTTGTCCTTCTTCCGCTGCAGAATCTGGAGGAAGTAGAAGTCGTCGTCACTATCGAAGCGGAGGTCTTTCGCTATTTCCTGAAAGTTGTTGATCTCTATTTCCATAGCATCAATAGGCTTTGCCGTGCCGGAACGGGCGCGTCTTGTTGTACTTCAACTTCCACTCAACGTGACGCTCGATGTCGATGTCGTTGATGTCGCAGTAGTCGCAAACCTGCAGCAGGAGTCCGGCAACGTTCGCCGCCGCCGTAACGTTGGTGGCGTGGTCGTTCCCGCACAGGAGCCAGACCCAATACCAAGCCTCGTCAGCAAAGGTGTCGTAGTTCTGGTGATTGATAGGCTCCCACGGCTTCTTGAACGCCTGCTCAAATGTCATTCCGAGACAGCCGAGGAAGTCACAGCAGCGAATGACGACATCCGAAAGCTCGTCCTCGAACGAGTCCTTGATGTGGTCGTGGAAAGTCTGGGCGTAGCCCGTCGTCTCCCAGAGTTTGTTGCCGTCCCAAGTCCGGCACGCCTCCTCGAAAATGTTGAGTTCTCGGGGATGGATGCCTTTGCGGTCGGCTTCGACTGCCTCCGAAATCTCGGTCACAATCAGCATCAGGCGGCACGTGTTGGAGTGCTGATGCTCGGGGTCGTGGAAGCCGTTGGCCTTGTTGATGGCGTAGGCTTCCTGAATCCATTTCTCAATGATTTCTTTCTTCATTATGATTTCATTTTGTTGGGTCGCAATATCAGCATCCGGCCACGAGACTTCTCCTCGGCAACCTTCTGCCGGATCCGCGCCCCGTTCTGCTCCACGTTTTCTATCACACCTTTGAGGTCGGCGAAGAAGTTCTCGTCGGTTGCGGCAAGGAACGACAACGCGCCCATTAAGATGGCTGGCAGCTTCGGATCGTCGTAGTCGATGATGAGTTCGGACTGGTTGCCTCTATGGACAATGCCGAACAGGATGTCTTTTTCTGTCATAGTTCTTCTTTGATGTCATAGCCAGCGACGGCCTTGAACTCCGCCTTCAAAAACTCAATCTGGCCCCGAAGCCTGCGCACCAGTTCTTCGTTGTGGCCCGTGTCCAGCTTCCGTCTTGTGTCCCAGAAGCGGAGAACGCCGAGCCTTGCCACCTCCAGCACCTCTTTCGTCGTAAGCTGCAGGCTGACACGCTTGCGGCCGTCACGCTCGAAGCAGATATGCTTGTTCTCGGAGTACGAAATGAGGCCGATCTTGCCGTATTTCAATTCCAGCGTAGGGTCGTCGTAGAGGAAGTGCTTGCAGGCTTCCACCATACACTCCGGCACGCAGTAGTAGAACTCCGTAATGCGGTTGTCGCTATGGAAACTGTCCTTGCGGAAGTCTTTGAGGAAGTCGCGCCAGCTCCGCTTGATTTCGATTTCGGTGAGGTAGTTGGCTTGGGTTATTACCACCAGATCGGCCTCGTGTTCGCGGAAGAAGCCCCAACTCACGTTCGGCACGATGATGTGTTTACGAATGCCGTAGTATTCGCACAGGGCGTACTCTATGTCGTGGACGGAAAGGGCCGTGAGCAGCCCGGTCTTGCTAAATTCCATTGCTTGTAGAAGAAGGAGAAGGGGTGATGTGCGGTGATGGACGCAGCACCACCCCGGCTCCAGTATTAGTCGTAGTAGTCGTCGTGGATCTCGTCTTTGTCGCAGACAGCGGCAATAACTCCGAGGATAACCACCAGCAGCACAACGACCACGATAGTGATCCAGAACGGAGCCAGTACCCACCACCAGCTCCAGTCAATGACGTGGCAAAGTTTCAGGATGATGAACACGATGCCGAGAACGGCGGGCAGGGACAAGCCTCCTGCGGGAGAAGTATTATTCTTGCTCATTCTTGTCGGTTTTCAATGATTTCACTCTTTCGACGAGGGCTTCGCTGACGTTCCTGTGCTCGAAGAAGTAAATCATCGAGAACATCACGAACTCGCGCTCGGGACTCTCTTTGATGTACTTCGTTACGGCGCGGAACAACGCGCTAACTGCCTCTACATCAGGGGATTTACCCCCCCCCTCATTAAAGTTTGCGATGAAGCTGCCGTCCTTCTTGGCGGCGAAGGCGATGTCCTGCATAGGGACCATTTCAATGTTTTCTTCCATAACTGATATGAATTTGTTGTTAAAGGTTTTGCTTTGAGCCGTAGCAGGCCAGCAGTATTGAATCGGCAGTGGCCAGTGTGACCTTCGTGCCGGGGAACATCTGCTGCGCCAGCCCTTTGAGTTTGTTCTTCCACTCCCGCTTCTCATAGTCTTTGGACTTGCCGAGGCTGTTGCTAAAGAACTTCTGCCATTTCTGCGGCGTGACCTTCGTCGTCGGAATCCCCAGCGCGTAGAGTGCCATTTCGAGGTGTCCGTTGTGGCGGGCGAACACGGCAGTGGCTTTACTGCTCTGGCCCGGCATTCCGTGGCCCACGTCCTCCAAGATGGCGACCACCTCTCCGGGCAGGCACTGCTCCGTGATGCCTTCGAGGAAGTCGTAGATGTCGGCGTAGGTCTCCGGCATCTTGAAGGTGGTGATGCCGCCGTCCTGATACAGGCAGATGCCGCCTGCGGCCCCGGGGTCAATCCCGAGAATTACTTTTCCCATTTCTGAATGCTTAATTCGTGAACGATTACGTACTTGCCGTTATCAAGCCTTACTTGGAAGTTGTCGTCGGGCAAGATTTCCTCGATGATGCCGGAGACAGTGCCGTTGACTGCCTCCCACCAGATGCGGTCGCCAACGTCGAACATAGCTATAGCAGATCGCCTTTGTCGAGGGCGGGAAGCTGCGGCTGCAGCGGCTGGTCGAAGTTCATCTG
>Ga0265298_10009319_pt1 | contig 11697 bp, 9 predicted proteins | sample AusTroGonzalo_MG_3_FD_193486 | JGI IMG/M metagenome (GOLD analysis project Ga0265298, IMG submission 193486) | Bovine rumen microbial communities from tropical cattle in Woodstock, Queensland, Australia - Gonzalo_01 | ecosystem: Host-associated > Mammals > Digestive system > Stomach > Rumen ...
CGGTTGGTCTGCAGGGGCCTAGAAAGATCGGCGCCGGGATACTTGACCATGAGGAGCGGACAGGCCGGGGTGGTGCGCTCCAGGGGCTGGCCCTCCGGGATGCCGAAGTTGGAACCGTGATCGGCGGTGACGATAATCGTAGACCGGTCATAGATCCCAAGGGCTTTCATCTGGCTGATATAATCCTCTATATTCCGGAAGCAGCCGCGCAGCACGGCGGGATAATCCTCCTCTGCGCCGGCGGGTCGGGGCTTCAGGTTTTCATCCCAGCCGGCGCCGATATGAGAGCCGTAGAGATGATAAAAACGGAAGGATTTGTCATAACTGTCCGTTACGGTCAGGGCGCCGCGGAGATCCGCAGCGAAAGCGTCATCCTTGTCGTTGAAGTGCATCTTCGGATCGTTGAATATTTTAAAGGACGCGGTGTTGGCGTAGTCCATGTCATAGCGGAAGGGGAACTTGAACTGATAGGGCATGCATTTGAACAGGGCGACGCGCAGGAGAACCTTCTCCAGGCGGGGAAGATCCAGATTGCCGAAATCGGAATAGCTGTAACGGACGCTGTTGTCGATATACGGATCGGCCAGGTCCGAGATCAGCTCGGGATCCGGGGTCAGGATGCGGATATCGGTTCCCGCGTCATGCAGGCCTTTGATGAACCCCATTCCATCGGTCCACGCTTCATCCACATATTGCGGGACGGGCTTGTCCAGATGGCATTCATGAGCGGTGAACATATAGGGCAGGGCAGGATAGGTCCGGTTATAGCGGCTGGTGGCGTTGGGATACCAGACCCAGCCGGAAAGCGAATCCTTCAGCTTCGGCCAGCGACTGAACATTTCTTCCGCGAAGGCGGCATCCGCCGTATCCAGGACGAAGACGACGGTGTTTTGCCCGCCGCTGAGCTCGAACTGTTTTTCCGCGGTCAGGACGTGCTCCTGACGGCGGACGTCCGGGTTCAGGTCCGTGCCGACAACGGAGCCGATGAAACCGGTGAGCTGCATCACGGTCAGGGCCGCGGCGACGGTGCGCAGGGCAATCTCCGTGGGTTTCCGGCTCCTGCGTGAAAAGAAGAAGACAGCCAGGGCCACGACAAGCAGGATGATCACCCAGTTGATCAGGTTATTCCGAATCCCGGCGGACGTAATGTCGAAACGTTCCCCGGTGAGGGAAACCATATGGCCGTTCATGAAAAGGATCTGAACATAGGCGGCGAGGCCGAAACCCAGGGAGAGCGCGGCGGCGACCAGACCGGCACGAGAGGGAAGGAGGCAGAAGAGACCCGTCAGGAGCAAAGCGGCGGCCAGCGCCACGAGGAGCTGGAACCACCAGACGTTGGCGAAAGGGAAAAAGAACTCGCCCGCGTTTGCCAGGATGACTTCCATCGGGGAGAAGAAAAGGACAGTCAGCGACGCAAAGAGATTGCACAGCAGGATAGTCAGGAAGGGCTTTTTGCGCATGGAGGTGATCCTTTCAGAATTCATGATTCAGGCGTAAAGAACGGTTTGGCGAACCCGTAGATCGCGATGCCCGCGGCGACGGCGAGGTTCAGGGAATCCACTCTGTCATTGCTTTCGATCCGGACCGGCTGACCGTAACGGGCAAATTCCGGCGGAAGGCCGCTGCCTTCATTCCCGAAGACAAGGGTGAAGGGCAAAGGCGGACAGCTTCGCAGCACCTTATGCAGCGGCAGGGAAGCATCCAGCATGAAGGGATAGAGGGCGTGCGCCGGGAAAGCCCCGCGGTAGTCCTCAAAAGAATCGTAAACCCGGACCCGGAGGGAGAAGAGACTGCCCATGCTGGCGCGGACGGTTTTCGGGTCGAAAAGATCCACACAGGGGCGGATGAGGGCCAGGTCTTCCATGCCGAAGGCGAGGGCGGTGCGCAGGATCGTACCGACGTTGCCGCTGTCGCCCGGCTGATGAAGAACGACATGGGGCTTTGCCGGATCCAGGCGATCCTGAAACTTGCCGAAAACGGCGGCGGCAAAGCAGTTCTCCTTGCCGCTGACGCGGGAAAGGGCGCGATCCGCTTCTTCCACGCGGATGTTCAGCGCCTCTGCCAGAGCGCGGAGCTTATCCGCGCCTTCACGGCCGGCGGCGGAGGAATGCAGCAGGAGGCGGCGTACCTGTTCCGGCCGGTGCTTCAGACACTCCATGGACGGGTAAAACCCCGGCGCATAGGAGTAGTCCAGGGCGGAGGAGTAAGGGGATAAAGATGGCATAAGGACTCCTTCAGTATACGTATTTCGGGATCCTTCAACTGAGATCAGGAGGACTCCGGTTCAGACAATCGGATCCTGATCGTTTTTCCGGGACTTAACGCTGTCGATTGAGATCCAGGTATGGCAGGCCATGCTGTCGAACACGAAATCCACCCTTGCGCGCTCCTTCCGCCAGTCGATCCGGGTGATCCTGCCCTGACAGCCGTTGAAAAGCGGATCTTCGAGGGCGACTTCATCCCCGATGCGACAGGTCTTCATGGAACCGACGATGCCGTCCTTTTCGTAAAGCTTCATGGCGAAGTCCAGATCGGAGCCGGCCAGTTCGTAGCCGGTTTCCTGTTTACCGACGCGACGGATGACGCCGTCCATCCCGAAGAACTGGGCATAGTCGACCATGCGCTCTTCACTGAAAACAAAGACATAACCCGGGAGAAGGTCATACTCAACCTCCCTGTTCACCCCCTTCTTTCGCTGACGCCGGATGATCTGGGGAGAAAAGGAGCGGAGGGCCCCGCGGATTTCCATCAGTTTTGCGATCACTTTGCAGCGCTGGGTTTCGCAAAACATGCAGTAGACATACATAAGGGAAGTCCTTTCCTTATTGAACCTTTCCCGGATGGGAAGCCTGAATCATTGTGGCACAAAAAGCCTGTAACGTCAACTTGCTTCAGAATGCGGAGAGATGCAGGGGAAACGGGATAAATTGTTCGTACTTTTTACGTACAATTTATTGAAATTGCATGATTTGTCTGGTAAAATATAAACAACATACCTGAAAGGATGTGTTTACTGTGGCGGAGCAGCCCAAGTATCTGCAGGTGGCAGATGTCCTGCGCAAGGAGATCGCCGAAGGGATCTTTCAGGACGGACAGACCCTGATGACGGAAGAAGAACTGCGCTTCCGGTTCAACGTATCCCGGCAGACCGTGCGTCAGGCGATTGCTCTGCTGGAGGATGACGGGCTGGTGGACCGGCGCCGGGGAAGCGGCACCTATGTACGCCACGGGCCGAGAAAACGGCAGGGTACGATCCACGTAGGCGTGGTGACGACTTACATCACAGACTATATTTTTCCCAGCATCGTGCAGGGAATGGAATCCGTGCTGAACGCGAACGGCGCTGTGATGAACCTGAGCGCCACATACAACGACAGCAGGACCGAGCGGAATATCCTGGAGCGGATGCTGGACGGGCAGGTGGACGGCCTGATCATCGAGGGCACGCGCACGGCCATGCAGGCCGAGAATCAGGACCTGTACCGGAGGCTGGAGGAGCGGAATATCCCGTTGCTGTTCATGAACGGATACAATCCCGAGCTGAGCCAGATTCCCCACGTGGTCATGGACGACTACGGCGGCGGGCGGATCGCGGCGAGGGAAGTGCTGAGCCGGGGATACCGAAAGCCGGGCGGCATGTTCAAGACGGACGACCGGCAGGGACAGGAACGACTGAAGGGCTACCTGGACGAAATGGCGAGCCAGGGGGTCGAGGTGCCGGACAGCCGGCTGCTGCTGTTCAGCACGGAAGAGCGGATGACGCTGCTCTCCACCCCGAAGGGTGAAGCCTTCGTGCAGAAGCTGATGAAGCGGGAAGCGGACTGCATGACCTGCTACAATGATGTGTTCGCGGTGAGCCTGATGGCAGTCCTGCAGCAGCGGGGAATGATCCTGCCGGACGACATGGGCTTCATCGGGTTTGACAACGCGGTATTCGCGGAGATGGCAACCCCGAAACTGACCACACTGGGACATCCGAAAGAGGCTTTCGGCGCGCTGTGCGCGGAGAAGCTGCTGAGAATGATCGCCGGGGAGCGGGAGAAGAGCGTGAGCATGAACTGGACGATGATCGAGCGGGAGAGCCTGCCGAGGGTGGAACAGCTGTGAGCACGGCGATCCTGTGCGTCGGGAAGATGAAAGAGAAAGCCTACCGGGAACTGGCGGACGAGTATCTGAAACGGCTGAGCCGGTACGGCAGGTATGAGGAGATCGAAATTCCCGACCTGCCGGAGCCCGGCGCGGCCTCCAAAGCAGCGGAAGAGCAGGTGAAGACCCGGGAGGGAGAGACGCTTCTGACGAAGATCCGGCCGGGAGACCGGGTGATTGCCCTGACGATCGAAGGAAAACAACGGAGCTCGGGGGAACTCGCAAGCCATCTGGAGGAACTGCGGACGAGCGGCGTGAGCCGGACGGTGTTTGTGATCGGCGGAAGCCTCGGACTGGGGAAGAACGTGCTGGTCCGGGCGGACGAGGAGATGAGCATGAGCCGGATGACGTTTCCGCACAGACTGGCCAGGGTGATGCTGCTGGAACAGCTGTACCGGGCGGAGAAAATTATCGCGGGAGAGAGGTACCATAAGTAATTCTGAATTCAGAATGACGAAAGAATGCATATGAAAAGGAAATCCGGGATTATATCACTGATCGCGTTATTCCTGGCAGCGATGCTGCTTCTGGGAAGCTGCTCGGCTAACCCGGCAGCAACTTCGAAACAGAACGGGGAAAAGAATGCCCTGCCGACAGCAGAGGTTACCGCCGCGACGGAAAAACCGGCCGCGCCTGCGGGGACCGAAGCACCTGAAGAGGCGCCGGAGGCGACCGAAGAGCCGGGGCCGATCATCGAACCCCAGCGGATCGCGGATTATCTGTTCGAGCATGGGGAACTGCCGGAGAACTTCATCACGAAAGAGGAAGCGAAGGAGCTGGGCTGGAACAGCCAGTATAATTATGTTAGCGACGTGGCTCCGGGGAAAAGCATCGGCGGAGATTATTTCGGCAACTACGAGGAGAGACTGCCCCGGGTGAAGGGGCGCAAGTATTACGAGTGCGACTGCTGGTATACAGAAGGCCCACGAAACGAATACCGGATCATCTTCTCGAACGACGGGCACGTATGGTACACGGAAGACCACTACAACACCTTTACGGAAATTCAGCCGACGAATCAATAGGGGATCCCAGCCGACCGCGTTCGGGATGACAAAGGGATGCTATGACACAAAGGGGGAGACGGGATGAAGAAGATTCTGAAAATAGCGGCGCTGACGGCGGTGCTGGCTTTGTGCCTCATCCTGACGGGCTGTTACAACGCGCCGGATGACGTGAACACCGGAACGACCACGGATCCGGGGAATGCCCTGCCCTTCCAGACCCTGGCCCCGACGGCTACGGTGGAGGTGACGCCGGACACGATCGTCATCGAAACGCAGAACATCTTCGGCGGCGAGACATCCGGGATTCAGACCCCCACGCCTACCCCGCCCGAAGGCGGCGGAAACGGCTGGAACGACTGGGGCACGGTGCAGGACGGCACGACGCCAACCCCGAACCCGACGAGCAGCGTGATCGTGTTCGACAACGTCACCATTCCGCCGACGGACGGCAGCACAGCGGGCACGACGATTGAGGTCGTAACGAAGGAACCGGAAACCCCGAAACCCACGGAGGCGCCGGCGACCCCGACACAGACACCGCCGAGCCTGCAGCGCGGCTTCACGGGCAGCGACGCGGTACGCGCGGTGCAGAAGCGGCTGAAGGAGCTGGGCTACTACAACGGCAGCGCAGACGGCGACTTCGGCCCCGCGACGGAAGCGGCCGTGAAAGCTTTCCAGAAGGCGAACGGGCTGAAAGCGGACGGCAAGGTCGGGAAACAGACGCTGGCAAAGATGAACGCAAAGACAGCCGTCAGCAAAGGATCGAGCTCTTCCTCTTCGTCGTCCTCGAAGACGAAGACGACAACAAGCCCGAAGAAGACCGCCAAGCCGACCCCCAAAAAGACGAACACTCCGCGGCCGACCGCGACCCCGAACCTGAGCAAGGATTACTACCTGGACATCGGGGCGAAGGGCAAGAAGGTCGAGACGCTTCAACGGCGGCTGATCGAACTGGGCTGGCTGAGCGGACGGGTTACGGGCAAGTATGACGAAGCGACCCAGGCGGCGGTACTGGCGTTCCAGAAAAAAACCAAAGGCCTGTGGGAGGACGGCATTGCCGGTCCGGATACACTGCAGGCGCTGTATTCCTCAAACGCGACACGGAACGGATCATCCTCCAACTCTTCCGGCACATCCGGATCCTCCAGCGGCAAACCGGAGACATTGGAGATGGGCAGCACCGGGAGCGAGGTGCGCAGACTGCAGCAGAAGCTCAAAGACCTGGGCTACCTGAGCGGCAGCGCGGACGGTTCCTTCGGCGTGGCAACGCAGGCGGCCGTGATTGCCTTCCAGAAAAACAACAACCTGACGGCGGACGGCAAAGCCGGCACCGCCACCCAGAGCAAGCTGTATTCCGGGACAGCGCGGAAGGCTACGGGCAACGCCGCAAAGATCCAAGAAAGCAGCGACGGCAGCACCACAAGCACCTCCGGACGGGATACCAGCGACATCGCTTCCACGGGATATGTGACGCTGGAGGCCGGGAGCGAAAGCGAGCAGGTCAAAACCCTGCAGAAGAGGCTGAAGGAGCTGGGCTACTACAACGGCAGTATTGACGGCCGCTACGGAGAAGAAACACAGGCGGCGGTCATGGCTTTCCAGCTTCGGAACAACCTGACAGTGGACGGCAAAGCCGGACCGGCGACCCAGCGGGTGCTGTACGGCAGCAAATCGAGCATTACCTATCCCTCCATGCGGAAAGGCGAGGAAGGGACTTCCGTCAAGAACCTTCAGTACACCCTGTACGAGCTGGGCTACTACGACGGACCGATCGACGGCAAATACGGCCAGACCACAGCAGACGCGGTGCGGGCATTCCAGATCCAGAACCACCTGACGCCGGTGGACGGTGTCGCGGGAAGCAAGACGCTGAGCAGACTGTATTCCTCCGACGCGATTGCCGCGACGGCCTCCAACGTGGAAAGCGAGACCGCGAAGGCGGGCGACAGGAACGACCTGGTTGTCCAGATCCAGGACTGCCTGGTGCAGCTGGGCTTCCTGGACTCAATCACGGGCGTATATGACGACGCGACGGTAGCCGCGGTGAAAGCCTTCCAAAGCGCGAACGGACTGACGCCTGACGGCAAGTGCGGCACGATGACGCTGCAGGTATTGTTCGGGTATTAGTATTTTGAACAACCATGAGAAGAAAAATACCGATTGCGGTGTTCCTGCTGTGCGCGGCGCTGTGCCTGCCGGCGGCGACTGACCCGTCTCCGGACTGGGGCGTGACCCGGTGCCTGGTTGTCGGGTTTGACCGGTTTGTGACGATGCCCTCGACCGGACATGCCTCGGAGAACAACACGGAGACCATGGTCAATCTGCTGGAGGCCTTCCTGCCGGGAGAGAAGCAGATTACGCAGCACGTGGGGGGACCGGGAAGCGCGGAAGACTTCGAGAACCTGATCCGGGAAACTTTTTCAGGCGCCCGGGAGGAGGATACGGCGCTGCTGTACCTGAGCACCCACGGGGTGAGCAGGGAGGACGCACCCGGCGGAATGGCACTGCTGCTATCAAACGGAGAGCAGGAAGAAGGCCTGACGCCTGACCGGCTTCGGGAGATGCTGGACAAAATCCCCGGGCGGAAGGTGCTGATGGTTGACGCATGCCGCAGCGGCGCTCTGATCGGCCGGGGAAAGGAACGGGGAACGGATTTTTTCGAGAATGACGCGTACCGGGCGCTGGTTTCCGCAGGAGCGGAGGAAGACAGCTGGTTCTGGAGCGCCGAAGAAGACGAGTATACCGGCACGGGATACTTTACCGAGGCGCTGGACAGCGCCCTGAGAGCGAGCGACCCGGAACAGATCGACCCGAACGGGGACGGCGAGGTGAGCCTGCGGGAACTGACGGCGCGGCTGCGGGAGATTCACGGCGCTTCGACGGTATACTGCCGGCCGGATGACGACAACGAGCCGCTGTTCATCCTGCCGGTGGATCGCTCCGCCGGAGAACGGCTGCAGGGACTCCGGTTCGGTCCGGTGGTGAAGGACGGGGACAGCCTGACGCTGACGATTCGTTTCCGGACGGAGGAGCAGATCAGACTGACATACCAGCTGGTACCGAGCCGGAACGGCCGATGGGATTTCGAACACGCGGTCAAAATACCGGACAGGGAACGAACGGGACTGATTCGCGGCCTGGTGAGCCCCGGAGAGAAAGAGCGCACGATCCGGCTGAGCCCGGAGAGCCTGGGAGAGGACGGAAGAGCTCTGATGCAGATCATCTCCCTGCGGGGAGACGAGCGAAAGCCGGCAGCGGAAGCGGGGAAGGTAATCGAAATCTTCCCGGCGGGGCAGGAAATGGATAAAGAGAAATAGAAAATTTTAAGGTATGGGGTTTTGAACCCCGGGATGACACGGGACGGGTCAGATTTGTGCTGAGACGAGAGGAGAAAGAAAATTGTCAGAATGTACCCATGACTGCTCCACCTGCGGGGCAGACTGCGCAAGCCGCAAGCAGGAGAGCCTGCTGGAACCCCAGAACGCGCAGAGCAATGTGAAAAAAGTGATCGCCGTGGTGAGCGGCAAGGGCGGCGTCGGAAAGAGCCTGGTAACAAGTCTGCTGGCTACACTGACAAAGCGGAACGGCCATGAAACCGCGATTCTGGACGCGGACATCACAGGCCCCTCGATTCCGAAGATTTTCGGCATACACGACAAGGCGATGGGCACGGTGGACGGCATACTGCCGGTGGAGACGCGTACGGGCATCAAGATGATGAGCGTTAACCTGCTGCTGGAAAACGATACGGACCCGGTGATCTGGCGCGGGGCGCTGATTGCGGGAACGGTGAAGCAGTTCTGGACGGACGTGCTTTGGGGCGATGTGGACTACATGTTCGTGGATATGCCTCCGGGAACGGGAGACGTACCGCTGACGGTGTTCCAGAGCCTGCCGGTGGACGGAATCATTATTGTAACCAGTCCGCAGGAGCTGGTGGGGATGATCGTTGAGAAGGCCGTGAATATGGCAAAGATGATGAACATCCCGGTGATCGGCATAATCGAGAACATGAGCTGGGTTGCCTGTCCGGACTGCGGGAAGAAGATCTTCCCCTTCGGCGAGAGCCAGACAGCGAAGATCGCCATCAATCAGGGAATCCCTCTGCTCGCGCAGATGCCGATAGATCCGGCGCTGGCCAGGGAGTGCGATACCGGCGTGATCGAGCTGTTTAACGAAGACTGGATGGAGGCGGCTCTTCGGGCCGTTGAGGACTGCCCGAAGAAAAAACAGCAATAAGCATTCAGCGTTCTGAATCCGGAAAGGAGGGCGGAGGTTGGCCAGGGGAAACCAGAACATCAACGACCAGCTGTACCGGCCCCGAAGCCGGAACGCGGCGGAAAACCGCCAGGAAAGCTCAGAAGAGATCCGGAAACGGCAGATCCGGAGCTGGATTATCCTGGTGGTGGTTGTGCTGGCCGTACTGCTGGGGATTCACTTCCTGCGGCGATACGGAAAAGGCAAAGAAATCGGCATGAACCAGCTGCCCTGCTACTCCAGCCAGAACGTTACGCCCTTCCGGGACGGCATCGTATACTATGACGGCGCATCGATCCACCATCTTTCCTCCGGAGGAACGATCCGCTGGAGCTTCCCGGCGGGAGACAATGTGAAATTTTCCGTCGGGCCGTCGCACATGGCGGTATGGTCCGGAACACAGCTCTACCTCGTAGACCAGGAGGGAAACGCCACCTACAACGAAAGCCTGGAAGCCCAGGTGCAATTTGCGCGGGTAGGCGAACGGTACGCGGTGGTCGTGGTCGGGGAGGATACGGACCCGAAACTGATCGTGAAAGACCTGAAAGGCGCACAGGTGGACGCGGAAGCGGAAGCCTTCAGCGGGCTGATGATCCTGGACACAGGTTTTTACGGCGAGCAGGGCGAGTACCTGTGGACGCTGGCGCTGGATATCTTCGGCACAGCGCCGAACACGATCCTGAACACCTTCCAGGTCGGCAAGATGAACACAGGCGAGGTTTCGCTGGGCGAGGCACTGACCTACAAGGTGATCTACGAGAACGCGAAGCTGCGCGTGTTCACGACGAGACAGGTCTACACCTACGACTACAAGTGCGTGCAGGATACGAACGCGACGATGCTGGTGTACGGCTGGAAGCTGATCGACGCAGACATCCCTGAACGCGGACGGGCGAAACTGCTGCTGGCTCCGACGAGCCAGACCTCCAGCGCGCAGACGATCTCGGAGCTTCGGGTGCTGGAAGGAATGGACGACAAGCGCTACACGCTGCCCACGACGTGCGTGGGGGCTAGCATCTGGCACGGGAACATCTACGCTGTCTCATCCGACTATATCTACAGAGCGGATGTGAACAGCCAAAGGTTCTTCGGATATCGCATCCCCGCGCCGGAAGGCGTTGAGATAACGGCGTTTTACGGAATCACGGACGACGGAAGAATGCTGCTGGCTTCCGGAGAGACAATGTATTCCATGTCCCTGCCGGAAAGGTAAAGGACTTTCTGGAATGATTGCCGAGTAAATGGTTTGCTCAGCACATATTGATGATGAGAGGGAAAGCATTATGGCAAAGGATCAGAAACAGGAATTTGTTACCCACATTACTCCCCGGAGCGAGGACTTCTCCCAGTGGTATACGGACGTAATCAAGCAGACGGAGCTGTGCGACTACGCGCCGGTGCGCGGCTGCATGATTATCCGGCCGTACGGCTACGCAATCTGGGAACGGATTCAGGCGGAGATGGACCGGCGGTTCAAGGAGACCGGTGCGGAGAATGTATACTTTCCGATGCTGATCCCGGAGAGCCTGCTGCTGAAAGAAGCGGAGCATGTGGAAGGTTTTGCGCCGGAAGTAGCCTGGGTTACCCAGGGAGGGACGGAAAAGCTGCAGGAACGGCTGGCGGTGCGTCCGACCAGCGAGACGATTTTCTGCTCGATGTACTCCAAATGGGTACAGACCTGGCGGGATCTGCCGATGATGTACAACCAGTGGTGTTCTGTCATGCGGTGGGAGAAGGCTACGCGTCCTTTCCTGCGGACGAGCGAATTCCTGTGGCAGGAAGGTCATACGATCCACGCGACGGCCGAGGAAGCAGAGGAAGAAACACTGAAGATGCTCGAGGTTTACCGCGAGGTGGCTGAAGACGTGCTGGCTCTGCCGGTATATGTCGGCCGCAAGAGCGATAAGGAAAAGTTTGCCGGCGCACGGGCAACCTACTCCATGGAAGCGATGATGCAGGACGGCAAGGCCCTGCAGGCAGGGACAAGCCACAACTTCGGCACGAACTTTGCCGAGGCCTTCGACATCCAGTACCAGAGCAAGGAAGGCAAGCTGGAATATGTGCATGAGACCAGCTGGGGCACGAGTACGCGGCTGATCGGCGCGATTATCATGACCCATGGGGACGAGCGCGGCCTGCGGCTGCCGCCGAAGATCGCCCCGATCCAGGCGGTGATCCTGCCCATCGCGGCCCACAAGGGCGGCGTGCTGGAAGCCTGCGGGAAGCTGTACGCGGAGCTGAAGGAGGCCGGATACCGGGTAAAGCTGGATGACCGCGACACGGTAAG
>Ga0265298_10009320_pt1 | contig 11696 bp, 9 predicted proteins | sample AusTroGonzalo_MG_3_FD_193486 | JGI IMG/M metagenome (GOLD analysis project Ga0265298, IMG submission 193486) | Bovine rumen microbial communities from tropical cattle in Woodstock, Queensland, Australia - Gonzalo_01 | ecosystem: Host-associated > Mammals > Digestive system > Stomach > Rumen ...
TGACGGTGCCGGTGGTGCAGTATCTGATCCTGCGGAAGGAAGCGGAAACGGATTATCCGAAATACCTGAAATATGTGTGGATTTATGCCGTGATTGGCGGGGCGATGCTGCTGTGCGTCCGGGGTGTCGGGCGCCTGTTGCCGGAAAACACCTGGGTACATCTGGGGATCATGACGGCCGCGGGAATCGTTGTGTACGGCATTCTGACGCTCATCTACTGGAAGATCAGCGGGGAGGCAGGCTTTTTACGGCGCCGCGTGAAATAAAAAACGGATCAGGACGATTCCTGATCCGAATTGTTTTCCATGGCTTATTTTGCAGGAATATAGCGGCCGTAGATGAACTCGTGCAGCGCCTCCACATTCTCCTGGAAATTTTTCTTGCCCATGAATACGACCGACTGGCCGTCCACCTTTTCGTAGCTCCAGGCCCGGTTGCCGCTCTTGTTCTTGTCCATGGGGATTCTGAACTGGGAAACCAGCGTGGCGTCTTCATCCCCCAGGCGGGAAACGATGCCGGAGGAAAGCACCTTCTGCATCAGGTTGAACATGGTTTCCACGTTCATATTGGAGGAAACGTAGTCCAGGCACTCGCTGAAGAGGTCAAAAATGGAAATGCCGGAATCCTTGCTGATGGCCTTCTGGAGCAGGACATCCAGCAGATGGCGGGTGCGGGCGGTACGGCCCCAGTCACCGTTGATATCGCTGTCGTATTTCTTTTTCAGGGAGCTTCTGATCCGGGCGTACATCAGCGCCTGGAGCCCGTCCAGATGCTGCACGCCGGCCTTCACTTCCAGCGTCTGGCGGGCTTCCTTTCTTTCCTTTGAATCATAGGTTTTCAGCATTTTTCCGCCGTATTTTTTTATATACGCGTTAATATGGTAGGCTTCGCCTTCGTTCAGGTCGATGTCGATGCCGCCCATAGCGTCAATGATGGCCACGACGCCGTAGAAATTGATGGAAACATAATACTGCAGGTTCATTTCAAAATTGTGGTTGATGGTCTGCAGCGTCCGGTCCGGGAAATCATGGAAGATCCGGTTTTCATAATAGCCGTAGGAATTGGTGATCTTGGACTTCATATATCCATTGCTGGTCGGGATTTCCACCAGGGTATCCCGCAGAATGGAGGTCAGCTTGATCGGGTTTTCCTGATCATCCGGATTGAGGGAAAGGATCAGCTGCACATCCGCATGCTTCACGCTGTTTTTGGTATCCCCGTCCTCCAGGTCATCGGAACGGCTGTCCAGGCCGATCAGCAGGATGTTGGTGACATTGTCCGGCAGATTCGGGTTCAGCTCCAGGGAGGCAGTGTCCGTGCTGTAGGGCTCAAAATCAAAGGACTCCAGCGATCCGCCGATTTTATCCAGCTCGGCCTGCTCTTCCTCACTCAGCTCCGCTTTGTTTTCCTCATCCAGATCCACTTCCTCGACGACTTCCTCGATATCCAGGTCTTCGTCATCATCCTCGGCCAGGGCAGGGGACAGGCAGGAAAGGAGCAGTGTGAGCATGAGAAGCACGGAAAGGAGTTTCTTCATAAATCAATACCTCCGGTTTGGTTTGGTGTGGTTCAGAGGGACGGATGATTCAGCTCATCCAGCGTCAGGTCAAAGGCAGGCAGGAAATCCCTCAGGAAATCCTTCGCCTCGGGCAGATCGATGGCAAAGAGGGACGCGCGGATATTCTCGGCGGCGTAGTCAAACTCCCGGTTGCCCGCCCGCTTTTCCTCCATACATTTAATGTAAGCGGAGATTTTGTCCGCCGCCTTGACCACGTCCCGGTCATAGCCCTTTTCCTGCTTCAGGTAAGGCTTCCAGGAGGGCTGCAGATCCTTCGGCAGCAGGGCCAGCAGGCGGTCGGCTGACAGATCCTCCAGCTGGTGGTAGGCACCGCGGAGCTCATCATTGTGATATTTCACCGGGGTAGGCAGATCACCGGTCATGACTTCCGTGGCGTCGTGATAAACCGCCAGGGCCAGCACATGCTCCGGATCCGTATCCCGCCCGTACCGCTCCCGCCCGATGACGGCAATCGCATGGGCGATCATAGCCACCTGAAGGGAATGCTCCGCATCGTTCTCCGGCTGAGTATTCCGCATCAGGCTCCACCGGGAGATCAGCTTCAGCCTGGACAGATAAGCAAAAAACGAAAAAGCCATTTCGTACGACTCCGATCCAAAGAGTAACGCTACAATTATAGCCTCTTTGCCGGGACAATTCAAGAGAAAAGCCTGAACCGGGCCGGTTCAGGCGGAAACGCGAAGGGTACAGGAAATAAAGCCCTGCGCAAGCCGGGGAGAAGGTTACAGCTCCTTCAGATCCTTCAGGCAATGCTTGCAGATCAGCTTATCCTTATAGGTCACAAGGCCATGGTTACTGCCGCAGAAGTGGCAGTTCGGCTCATATTTCCGGAGGATGACAGTGTTCCCCTCCACCAGGATCTCCAGCATATCTTTTGCGCTGATGTCCAGCGTACGGCGGAGCTCGATGGGGAGCACGATACGCCCCAGAGAATCCAGCTGCCGAATCATTCCGGTTGTTTTCATGGTAAAAACCTCCTTTCGGACAAGGCATTCTGTATTCAACTGTAGTATAGAATTCAGTATTTGAGGTGTCAAGTATTATTTTTTTTGAATTGTAAAAAGATAATACCAAAATATGGCAAAAATGCATAAAATGCCATATATTGCCAATAAATTCCTTTTTGGACAGGCAGATTGCCTGAAAGCGAAGCTTTGTGTATAATAAGCAACGGCCCGCGAAACGGGCCGGAACAGCGGAAGGAGAGACATTCATGCGTTTGAACATCGCTATTGACGGGCCGGTAGGCGCCGGGAAGAGTTCCATCGCAGACGAAGCGGCCCGGCGGCTGGGCATCCTGCATCTGGACACAGGCGCCATGTACAGGGCGCTGGGGCTGACCGCCCTGCGGAAAGGCGTTTCCACGGAGGATGAGGCCGCAGTGACTGACCTGTGCCGCCATCTGAATATTTCCGTTTCCCACGAAAAAGACGGACAGCACACCTTCGTGGACGGGGAGGACGTGACCGGCCTGATCCGGACTCCGGAAGTATCCATGGCGGCGTCTTCCGTCAGCCGCTACACGAACGTGAGGAAGGAAATGGTGCGGCTGCAGCAGAAACTGGCTGCTGAAACGGACATGCTGGTGGACGGACGGGATATCTGCACAACCGTGCTGCCGAATGCCACCGCCAAGATTTTCCTGACCGCCAGCCCGGAGGAACGGGCCCGGCGCAGATGGCTGGAGATGCAGGCGAAGGGGCAGACGGAAACCTATGAACAGGTTCTGGAGGAACTGAAAAAGCGGGACGAACAGGATATGAACCGTCCGGTTGAACCTCTGCGCCAGGCCGAAGATGCTGTGCTGCTGGATTCCACCCACCTGAGCTTCGAACAGGTGGTGGACCGGGTGCTGGAAATTGTGGAGGAGAAGCGCCATGGCTGAAAAGACGGAAACCCAGGAGGCAAAGGCCAGCTCCTCTTTTCTGTATGAGGTGACGCGGGCCCTGGCCAGCGCCCTGTTTCACACCCTGATGCCGGTGAAATTTATCGGGAGGGAAAAGCTGGACCGGGAGGCTCCCTACGTGCTGATCGCCAACCATCGCCATGCCCTGGACCCGGTGGCGATGGCAATGGGCGTCCGGGGGCGGCAGGTGGTCTTCCTGGCGAAGAAAGAACTGGGAAAGAACAAGCTGGCAGGCGCATACCTGAAAAAAGTGAACTGCATTATGGTGGATCGCCACAACACCGATATGGAAGCGATGCGGGCCTGCATGCGGGCCATCAAAGAAAAACGGATCCTGCTGATTTTCCCGGAGGGCACCCGCCACCATGAAGGGCAGATGGAGCAGATCGAGAACGGCACGGCGCTGATTGCCATGCGGAGCAAAAGCCCGGTGGTGCCGGTCTATTTCCGGGAAAAGCTGCGGTTTTTCCATGTGACGCATATCTACGTGGGGGATCCGATTGCGTATGACGACCTGCTGGCGGAGGGGATCAACACGGAAACCTGCGAAAAGATGAATGAGCGGATGCGCGAAACCTATCGGAGAATGATCGCCGAAACAGGGGGAAGCGCAGAATAAAAAAATGTGAAAAAATTTTTTCGAAGAGAAGGAATTTTTATTCACAGCACGAAAATATTTAAGATGAAGCATTATGGACTGGAAGGAAATATGCTATGCCGGTTGAGATTGCCGGCCATGCGGGCTTTTGCATGGGAGTCCGCCGGGCTGTTGAAAAGGCGGAGGCTCTGACAAAAGACGGAGTTCCCTCCTGCTCGCTGGGAGAGCTGATCCATAATCCGGCCGTTGTTGCGGGCCTGGCGGAACAGGGGCTTGAAATCATTCACAGCCCGGAGGAGGCCGCGGGCCGCAGAGTGCTGATCCGAAGCCACGGCGTTGCCCCGGATGTGATGAAGGCGCTGGAGCATACCGCATCCGAAGTGCTGGACCTGACCTGCCCCTTTGTGGAACGGCTTCATCAGATCGTGCGGGACGGCTCCGCGGACGGCACGCCGGTGATCCTCGTCGGGGAGCCGGAGCATCCGGAGGTTCGCGGGACCGCGGGATGGGCCCTGGGGAAAGTATTCGTGGTTTCCACCGCCCGGGAAGCGGAAGCGCTGCCGGAGATGGAGAAGGCTGTCACCGTGTGCCAGACGACTTTTCCGGTTCAGAAATGGCAGGAAATTCTGGCGGCGATCCAGACCCGGGTACGCCATCCGGAAAGCCACTGTACGATCTGCAGCGCGACGGAGGTTCGCCAGCGGGAAGCGGAAGAGCTGGCCCGGCGATGCGACGCGATGATCGTGGTCGGCGGGCGCAACAGCGCAAACACCCGGAAACTGTACGAGATCTGCAGGAAGCAGTGCGATCGGACCATTTTGGCAGAAAGTGCGGCGGAAATTCCGCCCGCCTTTGCAAATATTCATTCCGAGATGATCGGAATCACCGCCGGTGCATCAACACCGTCGGATTTACTTAAGGAGGTTGTCACACGCATGAGCGACATGGAGAACAAGGACCTGACCCCTACTCCGGAGGAGGAAAACCACAAGGACTTCATGGCTGAAGTCGAATCAACTCTGGTAAGGATCCGGCCCGGACAGACGTTGACCGGCAAGGTCGTGCAGATCACCGATGACGAAGTCTGCGTCAGCATCGGATACAAGGCGGATGGCCTGATTAAGCGCGCCGACCTGGTGGACGAAGATGTCAAACTGGATGACGAGATTGAAGTCGAGGTCGTTAAGGTAAACGACGGAGAGGGAAACGTGCTGCTGAGCCAGCGCAATATCGTCAACCGGAAGGCGTGGGACGCCCTGATGGAGAAGTACGAAGCCGGTGAATACGTGGATGCCGTCGGCAAGGAAGCCGTCAAGGGCGGCCTGATTGCCGATGTGGGCGGAATTCGCGCGTTCGTTCCCGCCAGCCAGCTGAGCCAGCGGTATGTGGAAAAGATCTCTGACTTCGTTGGCAAGGAAATGAAGCTGAAGATCATCGAAGTCGACAAGCAGAAAAAGCGCGTCGTGGCCAGCCGCAAAGCGGTTGTGGCCGAGGAATCCGCCGCGAAGAAGAAGGAAGCCTGGGAGAAGCTGGAAGAGGGCATCGTGATCCACGGTATCGTCCGCCGGCTGACCGACTTCGGCGCCTTCGTGGATATCGGCGGCGTGGACGGCCTGATCCATATCACGGATCTGAGCTGGGGCCGCGTGAAACATCCGGGCGACGTGGTGAAGCCCAATCAGGAAGTCGACGTCAAGGTGCTGAGCCTGGACCGCGACCGGGAACGCATTCAGCTTGGCTTCAAGCAGCTGCAGCCCCATCCGTGGGACAATGCTGTTGAGCGCTATCCCGTCGGTTCCATCGTAACCGGCAAGGTGGTCCGGATCACCGATTTCGGCGCGTTTGTTGAACTGGAAACCGGGCTGGACGGACTGGTCCATATCAGCCAGTGCGCGACGAACCGGATCAACAAGGTGGAAGACGCCGTGCAGGTTGGCCAGGAAGTGCAGGTCAAGGTGCTGGGCGTGGATCCCGAGAAGAAGCGGATCAGCCTGAGCATCCGCCAGGCCATCGAGCCCGAAGCGCCCGCTGCTGAAGAAGCTGTGGAAGCTCCGGCTGCTGCGGACGAATATGAAGTGGTTGCCACGGAGGATTCCGTTGCCGAGAAGTTTGCCCAGGCCGCAGATGAAGCCGCGGAAGCTGCAGAAGAAGCTGTCGCCAAGGTTGCAGAGGCTGCCGAAAAAGTTGCTGAAGCCGCCGAAAAGGCAGAAGAAGCCGCTGCTGAGACCCCCGCAGAATAATACAAACAGAATGATTCAGGCCCCGATCCGAAAGGACCGGGGTTTTTTGCGGGCTTTTTCCAATTCATTTCGGATTTTTCCCTCCAAACTGAGCTATCCAAAAGACAGGAAAACCCACCCTTTCGGGTGGGCTGAGCGGAGCGGGTGGGATTCGAACCCACGGAGAGCGAAATGCCCTCAACTGATTTCGAGTCAGTCCCGTTATGACCACTTCGATACCGCTCCATGGCAACGGGCGAATTATACCATATCAGGCCCCTGTTCGTCAAAGGGTTTGTCATTGTTTTCCGATCATCTCTCTGGTATAATGATCCCAACTTTGATTTTGAGGGGGAAGAAGCATGACCGCACAGTATCCGCCGATGGGATGGAACAGCTGGGACTGCTACGGCGCCGCCGTGACAGAGGAAACCGTCCGGCAGAATGCAGACTATATGGCCGCCAACCTGCGGGAATACGGATGGGAATATATTGTTGTGGATATCCAGTGGGCCCGCCCGAATGCCGTGGACCACAGCTATGAGCCTTTCTGTGACCTGTGCATGGATGAATACGGCCGCCTGATTCCCGCGGAGAACCGTTTTCCCAGCGCCCGGAACGGCGCAGGGTTCAAGCCGCTGGCGGACTATATCCATTCCCTGGGGCTGAAATTCGGCATCCACATTATGCGCGGCATGCCCCGGATGGCGGCGCACAGGCATCTGCCGATCGAGGGAGGAAAAGGCTTCTGCCACCTGGCGGCGGACCCGCATTCCATCTGCGCGTGGAATCCGGACATGTACGGCCTACGGTGCGACCAACCGGAAGCCGCGGAATACTACCGCAGCATTTTCCGGCTCTATGCTTCCTGGGGCGTGGATTTTGTCAAATGCGACGATATCGCCCGGGAATATCCGCACTGCAAAAAGGAGATTGAGCTGATTTCCGAAGCCTGCCGCGGCTGCGGGCGGGAGATGGTGCTGAGCCTTTCCCCCGGGCCTGCGCCCCTGGAGCAGGCGGAACACCTGAAGCAATATGCCAATATGTGGCGCATTACCGATGATTTCTGGGACGATTGGGCCCTGCTGAAGGGCATGTTCGAGCGGGCGGAAAAGTGGTGCATCCATGCGGGGCCGGGGCACTGGCCGGACGCGGACATGCTGCCGCTGGGCGCTCTGCGGCAGTGCGAGGATCCGGCTTCGGTGACGGCTTTCACCCCCGCGGAGCAGCGGACGATGATGAGCCTGTGGTGCATGATGCGCGCGCCCCTGATGATGGGCGGCGAAATGACGAAGAACGACGCCTTCACCCTGTCGCTGCTGACCTGCGCCCCGGTGCTGGACATCGAAAAGGAAAGCTTCTGCGCCCATCCCCTCCGGACCACGGAGGAGGAAAGCGTCTGGATTGCGCCGCGGAAGGACGGAACCGGCCTGTATGCGGCCCTGTTCAACCTCAGCGATGAGCCCCGTACGGTGGACGCAGCGGATCTCACGGCAGACCGGGCCTGTACCGGGGCGACAGAACTGTGGAGCGGGGAATCCATCTCCCTGCAGGACGGGCTGCGGGCAGAGATTCCTCCGCATGACGCTCGGATCTATCTGCTGAAATAAGGTGAGGAGTTTATTCATGATCGGGAAAACATGCCGGTTCCTGCCGGTGCTGCTGGCCCTGCTGCTGATGGCGGCGGTTTCTTCCGCCCTGGCGGACCCGGCCATTGAAGTGACGCCCGGATCCGTCCGGATGGGGGACTATGTCGATGTGACGGTGACACCGTCCCGGGAAGGCGCCCAGGGTGTGATCTATGAGCTGTCCGTCGGGGAAGAGACCATCTTTAAAGGCGAGACAGTGACCCATTATACGGCCAGCTTCCGGCCCAGGGTGGAAGCGGACCATACGCTGACGGTGACCGTCGTCTACGGGAAGAAGGACACGGAAACGGCTTCAGTCGTGGTGCCTGTGTCCGGCACGGCGCCGGTGCAGATGGGCCCGGACGTGGTGTACCAGCAGAAGGACGGCTGGTGGAAGGACAAGAAATATGCCATTCGCAGCGTGCAGAAGGCGGGGTGCGCCCTGTTTACCCTGAGCCACGCGCTGCAGCGCATGGGCTTTACCGGGGAGGACCTGATGCCGGATGCGCTGGCGAAAACATATAAGGGATTCTATATCGAAGGCCGGGGAACCGCGAACGAATCCTTCCTGCGGAAGGCCGGCGAGGTCTACAACTTCATTACCCAGTCGGAGCTGGACAAATCCAAGCCGTCCATCATTTCCTGCCTGAGGCGGGGGGATTATTACAGCTTCAGCATCGTTATCGGGCACATTGCCCTGGCGGACGGAGTGAGCAGCGACGGGAAGATGATCCATGTGGTGGACTCCGCCGCCGGCGCTACCTACGAGCGCATCAAGGGCGCCAGCCCGTATTACCAGGCGGAGGACGGAACCTTCAAAGCTGCCGAAAAGCCGGAGGACCTGCCGGGGCTCCGCTGGTATTTTGAATCCGGGGAATACGGCGGCGCCGAATACTGGCTGCCCATCGATTACTGTGCGCAGCGCGGCATGCGGCTGATCCGGCCGTACTGGCTGACCATGGAAACCGCGGACGGCGTGAAGGGCGTAGACGTGGAATACTTCGGGGCCCTGGTGACCAAGGTGGTGCTGAACGGCGAAGCAGTCCGGGTGCCCACTGCGGACCTCATGTGGAAATGCGTCGGAGCGGACAGCCGGCTGGTGGCCCATGTTACCAACCTGAAGGACGCAAAATTCACGGACGCGGAAGGAAAAACCATCGCTGGGAACGCGAAAATCCGGTACGGATACATGTGCCCCGTGCTTGAAGTGCTGGAAGACAAGGTATATGTTGCCTGGAAGGATAAATTCGGATACCTGTCCCTGAAGGATGTGGAGTTGCTGGAAACCGGCACGGATTTCGAAACCGGGCTGATTTCCATCAACGGGAAGACCACCGTTGCCGCTACCGTGCGGGTCCGGCAGGAGCCGAAAGTAAAGGCAAAGCAAATGGCCGAGTGGAAGGCCGGTACCCCCGTCGCCATTGTCCGCAGGGAGGAAGATTTCTTCCTGGTGGAGGGCAAAGGCATCCGGGCCTGGGTGGAAGGAAAATACCTCACGATCGACGGAAAGGAAACGGAATGGACGGAAGCCGGGGACGGGGAATAAACCGGCCGCGGCTTCCGGCGGACAACGCGCGATTGAAGCGTTGCGGATGAAACCAAAAGAAATACTTGCGCTTCCTTCGGAAGTGGTGTACAGTACTCTGCGGGTTTTTTGAAATTGCCAATCGGGTTCAGGCCCGGGAAAGGATCGTTTCCATGGAAAAGAATGTCAGAAGAGTCGGTACCGTGTCCCGCGGGATTCGCTGCCCCATTATCCGCGAGGGGGATGACCTGGCGGCCCTGGTGACGGAGAGCGTGCTGCTGGCTGCGAAGGATGAAGGCTTTGCCCTTCGGGACCGGGATGTGATTGCTGTGACCGAATCCATCGTGGCCCGGGCGCAGGGCAACTATGCGACCGTCGAGGATATTGCCGCGGATGTGCGGGCCAAGTGCGGCGGCGGCACGGTGGGCGTGATCTTTCCGATCCTGAGCCGGAACCGTTTCGCGATTTGCCTGAAGGGCATCGCCAAGGGCGCCCAGAAGATCGTTCTGATGCTTTCCTATCCCTCAGATGAGGTGGGCAACGCCCTGATCACCCTGGACCAGGTGGATGAAGCCGGCATCAATCCCTATTCCGACGTGCTGAGCCTCAGCCGTTACCGGGAGCTGTTCGGCGAGAACCGGCACGAGTTTACCGGCGTGGACTATGTGGCGTATTACAGCGACATTATTACTTCCGCGGGCGCCGAGGCGGAGATCATCTTTGCCAACCAGCCGAAGACGATTCTGGATTACACCGATACGGTCATTACCTGCGATATTCATACCCGGGCCCGCACGAAGCGGATTCTGAAGGCTGCCGGCGCCAGAGTGGTGCTGGGGCTGGACGATATCCTGAATGCGCCGGTGGACGGCAGTGGCTACAATGCGCGCTACGGCCTGCTGGGCTCCAACAAGAGCACGGAGGACAAGGTGAAGCTCTTCCCCCGGGAGTGCACTCCCCTGGTAGAGGATATCCAGAGCCGGATTCAGAAGGCCACCGGCAAGCATGTTGAAGTGATGGTATACGGCGACGGCGCCTTCAAGGATCCCCAGGGAAAGATCTGGGAGCTGGCGGACCCGGTGGTTTCCCCCGCCCATACATCCGGCCTGACCGGCACACCCAATGAGCTGAAGCTCAAGTATCTGGCGGACAATGACTTTGCCGACCTGAAGGGTGAGGAACTGAAGGCGGCCATCGAGAACAGCATCCGCGCCAAGGACGCGGACCTGAAGGGCCAGATGGCTTCCGAAGGTACCACGCCCCGGCAGCTGACGGATCTGATCGGCTCCCTTTGCGACCTGACCAGCGGCTCCGGCGACAAGGGAACGCCCGTCGTGCTGGTTCAGGGATACTTCGACAATTACACGAACGACTGAGCGCCTGCAAGCCCATTCAAGCCCACCTGAAAAGGTGGGTTTTTTTGCGGCTGCGCATGCTTGCAATCCGGCGGGCGATTTACTAAAATATAGAAAAAGGAGGACAACTGATATGCTTCTGACCAACGGAAAAGTATTCAACGGAACCAATATAATAGAAGGAATCCGCGTGCGCCTGGCGAACGGGCAGGTGGCGGAAACCGGCGCGGCCCTGGAACCGGCTCCCGGGGAGGATGTCGTGGACCTGGGCGGGGATTATCTGCTTCCGGGTTTTGTGGACGTGCATATTCACGCTTATCGGGGCCAGGACACCATGGCCGGGGAGGATGCGGTACGGGGGATGAGCCGCGGTCTTTATGACATGGGCGTAGTGGCTTTCTGCCCCACGACGATGAGCGCCGGGGATGAGGACACGCGTGCATCCGTGCGGGGAATCCGGGCGGTGATGGCCCGACCCGAGGAACGGGGAAGCCGGGTGCTGGGCGCCCATCTGGAGGCGCCCTTCCTGCAGGAAAGCAAGGCCGGCGCCCAGCTGAAAGAATATTTCCGGGATCCGGATATCCAATGGCTGGACCGGATGACGGACGGGGACTGGGCCTGCGTCAAGCTGATTACGATGGCACCGGAACGGGACGGCAGCGAAGAGTTCATTCGCCGAGTATCGGAAAAAGGCATCCATGTTTCCATCGGGCATACCGCCGCGGACGCGGAAACCGTTCACCGGGCCGCGGACTGGGGAGCGGACCATGTGACCCACACCTTCAATGCCCAGACGCCCCTGCACCACCGGAAGCCCGGCGTGCCCGGAGCGGCGCTGACGGATGACCGGCTTCGGTGCGAGCTGATCTGCGACGGGGTGCACCTG
>Ga0265298_10009322_pt1 | contig 11695 bp, 3 predicted proteins | sample AusTroGonzalo_MG_3_FD_193486 | JGI IMG/M metagenome (GOLD analysis project Ga0265298, IMG submission 193486) | Bovine rumen microbial communities from tropical cattle in Woodstock, Queensland, Australia - Gonzalo_01 | ecosystem: Host-associated > Mammals > Digestive system > Stomach > Rumen ...
GTTGTACCCTTGCCACCAACGAGGCTGGTACAGTTTCTAAACATATTTTCGCCAGAAGAAACCTTTCCCGTATTCCATTCACTACTAACATAGATAGTTTTTAAGTTGGAACAGCCATCGAACATATATCTCATCTCCCAGATATCTTTTGTATTAAAACTGCTCAAATCAAGACTCTCTAATTTCGCGCAGTTTTCAAATAACATTTCCATTGACAAGACACTATCCGTTTTTAAACTACAAATGTCAAGGCTTGTCAGATTACGGCAATCCAAAAACATACGCCTAATATCTCTCACCTTGTCAGTATTGAAATGACTTAAGTCCAGATGTTGCAAGTTTGTGCAACTGGAGAACATGTTGTTCATATCCGTCACGTTGGCTGTATTAAAGCTACTAAGATCTATATTGGTCAATTGAGTACAACCACTGAACATTGCACGTAGGGACGTTGCATTTGCTGTATTAAAATTTTTGAGGTCCAGACTAGTCAGATGTGAGTTTGATGAAAACATACCATTAAAATCAATCACATTTTCAGTATTAAAATTGCTTACATCAAGACTCGACATGCTACAAGCTGAGAACATATTCCTCATACTTGTTACTTTAGACGTATTGAACCCACTTACATCAATATCCTTCAGCCAAGTACTATGGAACATCATCGTCATATCAGTCACATTGTCTGTCTTCAAATTATTGAGACCCTGTATTGTCAACGAATTATAACAGGAAGCAAACCAATATGCTGTACTGGTAATCGTAGAACATTTTGCAAACGAATCATCAAATATAGCCGTGTTTATATTTCCTTTATATTCATCCCATCCTCTGTCTGTCTCAGCAGCAAATGGTCCAACACTCATACCATTTCTTGTCGTCTTCTGGTCATCATAATAAAACGTCAAGACGGTATTGTTTTCGCTCAATACAGCATACGGTTCAGGCTCTACTACGACAATCATCATTTCATCCATCTGATGGGCCAGTTGCATAATCTCATTGGTGAAGTTATATACGGCATTGTGGTTCCACATACGCTCATAATATCCCCATTTACCTTCTTCCAACATGTGATTCAACTGCTCCTTCATATCGTCGGGCACGTTACTATTGTCGCTGGCACGACCGGATACATCCATACCATAGTCAAGAGCCTCCAACAGTTTCTGCCAGGCATCGTAATCATATACCAACGTAGAAATCTCAGAGTTGGTAGTCCCTACGGCAATGGCCTTCAAAACGACTGACTTCTTCAGTTCTATGGGTTGCTCGTAATAGATTGACTGCTGTGCATCAGCCGTTACTATCAGACTTTCACTGATTTTCTTTATGGTTGCCTCATCCATATTGGGCAGGTCAGCCATCTGATAGAATATGCTGGCATCCTTCGTCGCTGTCTCGATAAACAATGAGTCACCTTCAAAGCGGAAAGTCGGTGCAGCAATCTCCTCAGAAGCATTCTTATCCGTAAAGTAGCCAGGATTCGATGGGCCTCCGTCTATGCGAGCGTAGGTGTAGTCTACATGGTTTACATCGTAGGTTGTACCCTTGCCACCTACCAAGGCTGTACAATCCGTAAACATATGGTAACCATAATCAGCAGTCACAGAAACAGTGCTCCAGCTGTTGCCAGCATATATTGTAGTCAGATTATAGCACTGATAGAACATCTGAATCATGTCCTTCACTTTCTCTGTCTTGAAGCTACTTATATCAAGACTTGTCAGACCTGAACAGTTATTGAACATACTACCCATATCAGTTACGTTCTCTGTATTGAACCCCGTAACATCAAGACTTATCAGGCCAGAACAATAATAGAACATCAATTTCATGTTCGTCACATTGTCCGTCTTGAAGTGGCTCACGTCAAGAGTTGTCAATTTTGAACAGCCATAGAACATATTCCTCATATCTGTAACCTTGTCGGTCTTTAGATACTCAAGGCCTTTAATCTCAGTCAACTTAATGCATTCATAGAACCAATAGGCAGTACTTGTTAGTGTCGTATCATTGGCAAACGATTCGTCGAACACTGCTGTTGTCAACGTCGTTCTATTCTCATACCATGGTTCATAGTTACCTGGACCATACGACCCGATAGCTATACCACCACGCGCCGCTTTCTGGTCATCGTAGTAGAACGTCAGAACGGTATTGTTGTCACTCAGCACAGCATACGGCTCAGGAGTAATGGAACTACCGATTTCAACGATAGTCGTGAAATTGTTCCATTCGCTGAGAGCCCTGTATGCATCAACCTTTCCTTTTGGTACATAGAGCGGACACTCTTCTGGCAGATGATCCCATACACAAGAGGTTTCAAAAGGCTCTTCGATATATGATGTCACAGAAGGGAACGAGCAGGCCCAGAAAGCATAAGCAGTAATGCTACGCAGACCAGCAGGCAAGACCAACGCAGGCAACTCACCCATAGAATCGAAGGCTGAATGGCCAATGCTTCGTGTACTCTCAGGAATAGTGCTGACTTTGCATCCCACATATAATGTACTGTCAGCAGTCGTAAAGATAGCGTTACAATTGTCACGACTATCGAAAATTGGGTTTTCAGGATCAACAGTGATACTGGTAATACCAGTGCAGCCAGGCCAGGGCAAAGGCTGGTTCTCTATTCCGGTAACACTGGCGGGAATGTGGACAGTAGTTAGACCTGTACAGTTGCGGAAAGCATCACATTCAATAAGTACCAAAGTTTCAGGCAATTTAAACTCCGTAACGGAAGCACATCCCTTAAAGGCTCCATTACTTAATGCTTCAACGGTATAGCCACGAGCTATGCTTGGAATGGTAACAACGCCAGTAGTTGAAGTGTCCATATAAGTATTGCGGTCGTTGGAGGCCACAAAGCACTTTTTTTCGCTGGCATTTGTAACAACGAACGTCAGTGTTACCCCCTCAATGGTCTTGGCAGTAAAGAGGTCGCCATCGTTATAATCCAACTTCTCAGTCAAGTAGCCAGGATTGTTCGGGCCGCCGTCTATGTGGGCGTAGGTGTAGTCAGTATGATTAGCATCAAATGTTGTGCCAGCGCCTCCAACAAGGCTGGTACACTGACTAAATACCTGCCATCCCCCATTTCCTCCAGTTCCAGAGATGGTTGTTGTAATAATATTATCTGTTGACCAGCCTTCTCCAACTAAAATAGACTTCAACTTATTACAACCATAAAACATTCCCGCAATATTAGTGACGTTAGCTGTGTTGAAATTACTCAAATCCAGTACTTCCAAAGCATAACAGTAGTTAAACATGCCATTCATATCTGTGACCTGGTCCGTATGGAGATATTCTATGCCTTGGATAGAAGTCATTGCTTGAAGACCCCCAAACCAAAGAGCCGTTGATGTTGGCGAATACGAAGCAAAAGAATCATCGAATACAACTTGAATAATACTAGATCTGACTGAATGCCAACCACGCTGTGTATAACCGGTAAACGGTCCAACACTCATGCCGTTTCGTTCATCCTTCTTCTTGTCGTAGTAGAATGTCAAGGTGGTATTGCCCTCGCTCAGCACTGCGTAAGCCTCAGCGCCTTGAACCGTAATGGCAAACGGCTGTTCTGCTTTGGTGACACCACTACCGTCGGCTTTTGATATCTTAACATTGCGGAGATAGCCTTGATAGTCTTTGGCAGAGACGTTTTCGCCTGCCTTGACCACGATGGTTAATACAGCACCTTCGTTGCCATTAATCGGGTTGCCATTCAAGGCGGCAGCTATGAACCGATAACTGCCGTCCGACTGCTGCGCCATCTGTGGCGTAGTACCCTCTGGGAAGCGATTAGTGTTGGCACTAAACGATTCGACAGTGATGCCATCTGGCAGATACAGATCGAACTGGAAGCCCACGTAAGTATCTTCGTTAGCCAACACGACACTAACCTCCTTGGAATCTCCAGGGGACAGGCTGAAGTCACTGATGGAAATCTGATCCTCGGCCACTATTTGATTACAGATTGCCAATAAGAGGAAGGCAATATACAATACTCTTTTCTGCATAGCTGTTATTATTTAATAATCACTTTCTTGTGGTTCATAATAAAAATTCCTTTGCCAAGTTGCTGCCTGCTCAGGCCCAACTTTTCTCCCTTCAGGTCGTACCACGTTGAACGTTGAACGTTGGACATTGAACTCTTAACATCCTCGATGAAGGTCACTGTCTTGTTAGACGGGGTGACGAAGAGCACGTTGCTCATCTTCGCATCACAGTCAACAGCACTGCCAGACACCTCCAACTTTATCAGCTGACCATTCATCGAACGGAATGTTGCGTTGCTCATCGAGAGAGCGATGACACGATACTCGTTATTACCTCGCTTCACGAACGACAACTGGTGGTCTGTCGTGGGCGATGTCAATCGCACATCAACCAATTCCATTCCCTCTGGCAGCGTCACGTCGAACTGTGTGGCAGTGAAGCGTTCCGGCTGGTCGACACCCAGATAGATGTAATCTGCATCAGCTGTCACACTCATATTCTCCATCATGATGTTACCTGCACTACCGCGTGTCAAAGCAGGAGCGGGTGATGAAGATTCGAACACAGCATTGACAATCATCGTCACGTCGAAGATATCAATCACATTGTCTGTGTTCATATCAGCCGCATATTTATAGAAGTTCCCGTCCGTAGACTGCCCTAAGATATTGGTCACCGTAGCCACGGCATCCGCAATATTGATGCTGCCATCACCATTGGCGTCACCCTTGGCCAGTGCCTGCGTTAAATAACCAGGATTCGAGGTGCCTCCGTCGATGTGCGCGTAAGTGTAGTCTGTATGATTTGCATCGTAAGTTGTACCCTGACCACCAACGAGGTTGGTACAATAACGGAACATATTAGAACCCTCCGTCACTGAAGCAGTAGTCCATTCGCTACTTACATATATACTAGTCAATATGGAACAACCATCGAACATTGCCTTCATGTTCGTCACATTATCTGTTTTGAAACTGCCCAGATCAAGGCTCGTCAGTTTCTGACAGTCTGCGAACATCCAGCTCATGTTCGTCACGTTGTCCGTCTTGAACCCGCTCACATCAAGGCTCGTCAGGCCAGAACAAATATAGAACATACCATACATATCCGTCACATTGTCCGTCTTGAATCCACTCACGTCAAGACTCGTCAGGCCTGAACAATTAAAGAACATCCCACTCATTCTCGTCACATTTGCCGTATTGAAGTTGCTCAAGTCAAGGCTCGTCAAGCCAGAACAGCCAGAAAACATCTCCATCATGTTCGTCACATTAGCTGTATTGAAGTTGCTCAAATCAAGGCTCGTCAGGCCAGAACAGACAGCGAACATATAAAGCATGTCCGTTACATTGTCTGTTTTGAATCCACTCACATCAAGACTCGTCAGACCAGAACAGCCAAAGAACATACCGCCCATATTCGTCACATTGTCCGTCTTGAAGCCCGTCACATCAAGACTTGCCAGGCCAGAACATTCATAGAACATATCAGCCATGCTCGTCACATTACCTGTATTGAATCCACTCACGTCAAGGCTTGTCAGACTAGAACATTCAGAGAACATCCTGCTCATCCCTGTTACTTTGTCTGTCTTGAAACCGCTCACATCAAGGCTTGTCAGGCTAGAACATTCACCGAACGTAAAAGTCATGTCCGTCACATTGTCGGTCTTGAGGTTGCTGATGCCTGTGATGGAAGTTAGATTTTTTAAACCATAGAACCAGTAAGCCGTGCTTGTCAACGTGGTGCAACCAGCAAACGAGGCATCGAACACGACCCTGGTAATGCTTTCCCGTTGTTCATACCAAGTCTGATAGTCTGGATAACCACTAAACGGTCCAACACTCATACCATTCCGTGCTGCTTTCTGACCATCGTAGTAGAACGTCAGTACGGTGCTGTCTTCACTCAATACTGCGTATGCTTCTACTACATAAGGAGCATCACCACTACGGGTGAAGTAACCAGGAGTCTCGCTAGTAGGGCCGCCATCAATACGGGCATAAGTTGCATCTATGTGGTCTGCATCATAGGTAGTTCCTTGACCACCTACAATCTTTGTACATCCGCCAAACATATCACTACCCTCTGTCACTGCCGACGTACTCCAAGTACTACCAACATAGATAGTCTTCAGACCAGAACAGCCAGAGAACATCCTGCTCATGTCCGTCACATTGTCCGTTTTGAAGTTGCTCAAATTAATAATTGTTAGGTTATCACAGTTTTTGAACATATAGTTCATATTCGTTACACTATCTGTCCTCAGATTCTCAATTCCATTTATTGCTAACAAGTTCTTAAAATCAGAGAACCAATAAGCTGTACTTTTTAATGTAGTGCTGTTCGTAATTGTACTATCAAAAGTAATAGATGTTATTTCTTGTGCCTTGTTATCCCAAGGAGAACTCCATCTTGATGTGTTTACAACACGCATACCGCCATTTTCAAGTCTTTTATCGTCGTAAAGGAAAGTCAGTTCCGAACCATTAATGGAATCTTTACTTATTACAGTATAAAGAGTAGGAGTGCTTAGCCCCTGAATATTTCTAAAATTACTCCATCCAGCTGTATTACGATAGGTTTCTACAGCATTATCTGGAACGAAAAGAATAGCATTATCATAGATGTCAGAATAGAAAACGTCACTTTTAATTTCAAAGGGAGTCTCTATTAAAGACGTGACGGTAAGAAGGTTACTACACCAATCAAATGCTTTAGATCCAATGCTGGTAACACTATTAGGTATTGTTATATCCGTTAAAAGGAAATGCTGCACAATAGCTTCAGGACTAATACTTGTTACAGAATTTGGTATGACGGTGGTTCCGCAGCCAGCAATCAACGTATTGCTTGCAGTCTCAATAATAGCGTTACAGTCTTCTCGAGAGTCGTATACTGGGTTATTACTGTCTACAATAATCTCCGTTAAAGATTTACAAGAATGAAAGATTTCCGCTCCTATGTTGGTTACAGATGATGGTATCCTAAAGGAGGTAATGCCATCACAGAACATAAATGCACCTTCTCCAATGTTTGTAACACTACTTGGAATTGTGGAAATCTTTAAAGAATATTGATCATAAAATGCCCTATTACCAATTGACGTAATATTTTCTGGTATATTTGTGTTACAGCAACCTGATATTAATGTATTGGATGTTGTTTCGATTATCGCATTACAATTGTCTCTTGAATCATACACGGGATTACCTTCTTCAACATTTATGGATAACAAATTATAGCAACCGGCAAAAACGTTTCCAACAATGCTGGTTACAGACTTAGGTATGGTAACAGAGGTTAATCTGTTGCAGTCGGTAAATGCGAAATGCTCGATAGTAGTAACGGAAGCCGGTATAGAAATCTCTGCAAGTTTATTTTGATAATCAAAAGAAGATCTGCCTATAGTAATTACAGTATTAGGAATAATTGTCTTTTGACAGCCTTGTAATAGTTTATTAGTTGCGGTTTCAATTATGGCATTGCAATTGTCTCGAGAGTCATAATATTCGTTCCCTTCTTCTACGACAATAGCCTCCAATTCGCTACAGAACAGGAATGAACTAGATGAAATTGAGGTAACATTTTTAGGTATAAAGATTGAAGTAATATTGCAGGCATAAAACGCCCATGACTCAATTTTGGTAACAGACTTTGGAATTTCTATGGATGATATACCGTAACACATTGAAAATGCGTCTCCACCAATAACTGTTACACGATATCCTCCAATGGAGTCAGGGATAGTAATCTTTCCCTTAGTCTCTCTATTGATTGTTGTGTTATTACCGTCCCCAACTTGACAGGTTTTTTCTTCTTCACTGATGATTTTAAAAATCATTTCTATACCTTCAATACTTTGACCGGTAAAAGTGTCTCCATATGCAGCCCACAAGTTAGCAGGCATCATGATGGCAAGCATCACAAGCATAAAAGAAAATAGTCTTTTCATATCTTTTCGTTTTTAGTTTCTTCGCGTTATTTCTTTTGTTTCGGCAAGTAGTGACATACTACGTCTGCAAAGATACGGATTATTTTTGAAAGGACAAAGAAAAAGAGAAAAAAGTTGAGATACTGCAAGAGATACGGCTTCTGTCAGCTATTGTTCTATGAGGACAAATGGCTTTCTTTCAATAGAGATGAAGGCTTGTAATTGTTTCTTGGTGTTGTTGGTTTTTCGTTTCAAAGTTTGGAACGTATATCCCAAAGTTTGAAACACACATCCCAAACTTTGGAATATACATCTCAAAGTTTGGGATATAAAATTCATCATGGGATAAACAAATTCTAAACAGTATCAACTACCCCTATTCTGCCCCCATGCGCAAAAATGTACGCCAACAAAAAAAGACAGAAAGGAGCAAGCCTCTCTGTCTTTTTAAAATGAATATGCAAAGATAAAGAAAAAAACGGAAAGCGCCAAAACTTTCCGTCAATTTATAAAAATTTCCTAAAGTCGGATTAAAAAAACTAACGTTCCTTGACCCAGTACACCATGCCGAACGACTTGCGGTCGCTCTCAAACTTACACTCAGGACGATTGAGGAAGTTACCTATCTTAATATAAGAGCCTTCGTCCTCGGCGTAGGCACCCTTGAAGACCTTTTTCAGACGGGCGGAGATGTCCTTCAGCGTCATCCACTGACCACCCTCGGGATTGGTCTTCGACGTGCCATCAGGTTTCTCGAAGAGCGAGAGCAGTTGCTCACCGAGCTGGCTCAGGCGCTGGTAGCGCAGGTTATGCTGCATCAGTGCATGCTCTTCGTCACGGGTCAGATGGTAGCGCAACCGCTGTTGTGACACCTCATACTCCAGCTGAGCATAGAGCTGCGGATACTCTATCGGTGTCTCGAAGTCGATATCGCCCTCCACGGTGACGCAGATAAAGCGACGGCTGCCACTGGGATCGGTCAGTGGCGTACTCTCGTTCGTGGTACCGATGAACGAGGCATAGCGGCGATGGCTCGAATAGGCCTTGCCGTAAGGCGGACGGTATTTCAGGTCGCTGGTTGACACCAAATACTTCAACACAATCTGCTGGCGCTGGGTAATCTTGTCGAACTCATCGAGATTGATGAGTGCGAAGGACGTCAGTCCGAGGTTCAAGTCATTATCGTTCTTGAAGTTGATGCGGTCGTTGTAGTATTCGCGCTGGTCCCTTGGCAGCAGGATCCGGCAGAACGAGGTCTTACCACAGCCCTGACGACCTATCAGAATAGGTACAAGGGCGTTGCCCGTCAGCTGTCCCTTGCCTCGCCACATAGCCACCATCGAGCGCATCCAGATATGGAAGAGGTAGGGCCACTCATCAAAGTCCGTCTTGACACGACGTGCCAGCGGCTCTACCCTATCCTTTCCGTCCCACTTTGGCAGATGGTCCAGAAAATCTGTCATTGGTTCGTATAGTTCGATATCGTTGGAGTTGACGTAGCGGATGATATCCTTGTCCCAACACTTCACACCCTGAGACAATGCCCGCATCGTGATGGAGTTGCGGGCTTCTTCCGTCAGATCCTGATAGCTGAAGCCATAGCCCGTACGCATACGGTATTCCGCCACTCCTCGCATCACATTCTTGCGCAGCTCATAGTTCGTATTGAGGAAGATGTCCACCTTCATCATCAGCAACGTCTCAGAAGGAATATGCTTCAGCGGCTTGGTGATATTTTTGCGCTGATAGTACTTCTTTTCATGCTCTTCACGATAGGCATTCTCAAACACCTTCCGCACCATATTGGAATCCTTGCCCAAGGTAAAGCTGAACAGCGTTAGACGCAGAGCCACAGCCATAGCCAGTCCAGATTCCTGACAATAGCCTGCCAAGCGCGTCAATATCAGGTGTGTACGACCTTCTTCCTCGCTGATGCCCACCGTATCGTCGTAGGCTTTGGAGAGGCAGTATTCGTAGATAAGGTTCATGGCGCGGCTGTTGTCCATGCCCGGCATCAGCCGGTCTTGTTTTTCAGCATAGAGCGTTACAGGTCGTACGGCCTTGTTGACGTCAGAGCAGTCGGTATAGAAGGCCTGCGCAGCAGGGTTATAGAACAGATTCGGGTCACTGCTGACGTAGCAGTCCCTGTCGAGCGTTGGCTCCAACTTCTCGATGGTCACGCCCAGCTGCATGTTATAGGCCACGCGGGCTTTCTCGTAGAGGTTGATGTGGAAACGGCTGATATTTTCTTCGCTGTCAGGCAATCCACCGTCAAACAGTTCTCCCCTGCAGATAATCTTCACGCTCCGTCCGCTGGCACCGACGAAGGTCAGGAGGGTATGAGGAATCTGGCTGGCACCCTTACGAACTGCCTCAGCCTCATCGAACGATGCAAGGTTGTTCACCTCAAGCAGCACCAGACCGTTGTAAGCCTTCATCACACGCTTTTTATTTCGGTTCTCCATCTGCGACGAGAAACACACTTTAGGCATGCCCTTGGTTAAGAAGTGCAGCAGGCCGTCCATGGCATCATACTTTTGGCGAACTTCGGCCAACGGATAGACATCACGCAGTTCTTTACACAACGCACGATAGGCCTCGTTTTGGATGGCACTGACTATCTCCGACAGTTCCAACTGCCTGAGTGTTACGTTGTTGCGATACGCCTTAACTATTGTTACTTTGGTCATACTCATTTCTTTTGTAGGTTTGAGACTGTAAAGGTAATAAAAAATAATGAATCCACAAAATCTATGATGAACTATTTCATAGAATATTTTAAAGTCAGCTATACATTCCTGCATAACATATACAATTATCTACTAATCAGAAAATTAACAAGTGTAGATATATTCATTATACTAATCCATCTATACATCGACATAGCCTTTATCTTAAAAATGGCGGGGGGTTGGATTGCTTCCGTTAGGATGTCCGACAGAAAGATGAGTCACTTTCGGGGGTATACAAAATTGAGAAACAACTTGTTTCTTACTACGAAACATGTTGTTTTCTTATTAGAAACTGTTTGTTTCGACTATTGAAACTATTAAGGAACAGGCTTATTATCAATAAGTAACGCTGCATTTTAAGTCAAAAAAGCCTCTAATAATCTGAATAAATGTATAGTATTTCAAAATAAAACATCTTCATACATCTATTAAACATCTGAATACTAAAAATTTATTGGAATAATGTATGAATGTATAGAGCAAATAAAAATATTCAATGAGAAATTTGCAAATATCAAATATTGTCACTAACTTTGCACACAAAACACAACAACAGATATGGCAAAGAAAGAATACACCCAAAGAACCCGTGAGCAGATCTTCGAAGAGAAGGCCGACCACTACAATATGTGCTACAGCACCATTTGTCCGCTGCGTGAGCACTGCCTGCGCAGCCTCCTCACCAGCTATGCACCCAAGGACCGTCTCTTCGTGCATTCCATTAACCTCAACAATCCACAAATGCAGCGTGCTGACTGTCCCCAATACCGTAACGACGAGCCAGTACGCATGCCCAGCGGTCTCTCCTCCATCTACTACGACATGCCAAGTCGCATTGAGCGAAGCATTAAGCATCACCTCATCGCCGTCTACTCCCGTAAGCGCTACTACGAATACCACAACGGCACCCGTCCTCTGACGCCCGACGTAGAGCAATACGTCCGCCAGGTCATGATCAATGCCGGATGGACTGAGGAGCCCCGTTTCCTCAACTATGTCGAGGAGTATCTATGGTAACTCC
>Ga0265298_10009323_pt1 | contig 11695 bp, 6 predicted proteins | sample AusTroGonzalo_MG_3_FD_193486 | JGI IMG/M metagenome (GOLD analysis project Ga0265298, IMG submission 193486) | Bovine rumen microbial communities from tropical cattle in Woodstock, Queensland, Australia - Gonzalo_01 | ecosystem: Host-associated > Mammals > Digestive system > Stomach > Rumen ...
CGGCGCTGGACGTCGGGATGCGAGATGTTGTAGTAGGTCGGCGAATAGTGCCAGCCGCCCATGTTGGGCAGGCCGGTGTCGAGAATCGAGATCGGCGTCGCGTGCAGCGAGCCGTCGTAGAGCGACTTCACGTTCTTCGGATCGCGGAAGTCGACGAACCACTGCTGGTTGACCGTCGGCACGAGCGAAAGGCCGTCGCGCTCGAACCGCGCGCACATTTCCTTGAGGTAGTGCGAGACGTGCGGCCTCGGCATGTAGTTGTCGTTGATGTTTCCCTTGTACCAGACCGCCGGATACATCAGCGTGTCCGCGCCCGTGAACTTCATGTAGGCGGCGAGCCGGTCGAACTCGAGCCGGGCCGAGGCCGGCGTCTCCTGTCCCACGCCGAGGTCGTACAGCACCGCGGGATCCTCGAAGCGGATCGCGAACGACCGGCGGCGTCCGGCGACCGACGCGGCGTCGCGGATCCGCGCGTCTGGCAGCTTGCCGGACCGGACGGAATAGAGCCGCACCTTCGAAACCGCGGCCGGTTCGTCGTGCCAGGTCGACATCACCACGAAGGCGAGATCCGCCTGCGGCGTTTCGCGGTCGGCGTCGGAAGTCCAGTAGAGGAAGCGCTGGACGATGTTCGTGCGCGTGTGCGGATGCTCGATGCCGGTCTCGTATCCGTGGTTGAGGGAATAGCTGCCGTGTCCCGTCCGCGCGTTCTGGACGCTGATGTCGGCCGAGCGCGCGACGTCGTCGGGGAAGGTGACCTCAAAGACCCAGAGCGGAACCTCCGACGGCACGGTGAAGCGGATCGCATAGCGGTCGTTCATCCCCTTGCCGGTCTCCAGGTACTCGAGTCCGTCGAAGACGCCGGTCTTCCATTGCCCGGCTGAACGGAAACGGCTCCCGTCGCCGCTTTTCGCAAGCGCTGCGGGCGACACCTCCTCGAACAGCTCCATGCCCTCAGGCACGCCCCTGCCGTCCGCGCCGCCACCGAGGATCGCGGCGTTCTCCGGCAACGGCGACTCGGCCGCCCACGGCTTGATCCAACCGTTGAAGAACTTCTCCTGCCCGCCGCAGTCCGCATTGTAGAGCTGGTGCACCTCGTCCGCGTTCATCGGCGCGGAGTAGACGCGGAACTCGTCGATCAGCCCGTCGACGCATCCGCCGGGGCCAGACCCGACGAAGAACGAGCCGAGCTTCCGGTGCGATTCCGGCGCGAAGATGAGCCGGTCGGGCATGTTGCACACGCGCGTGTAGGGATTCGCGTTGTCCCCGGGCATGCCGCGGACGTCCTTGCCGTCGAGATAGACGCGCTGTCCGAAGGCGTCCCAGGTGATGACGTAATGGCACCAGTCGCGGCTGCCGAGCCGTCCGAGATAGGGAATGCCGCGGATGACCCTGTTCAGTGTCGCGTCGCCCCGTGTGAACGACAGGTACTGTCCGCTCCAGCTGAACCAGAGCGACGCGTCTCCGTATTGCGGCGCGCGCGCATGCGCCTTGACGGCAGGGGCAGACGGCAGCGCGAAGAAGGGGTGGTAGAGGCTTTTGCCGTCGATGCCGAGCCCGGGGTTCTCCGCGCCGAACGCGCGCTTCACCCAGAAGGCGACCGTGCCGCGGCGCCAGTCGATATGCCCCTCCGCGGCGTATTGGAGCGAGCTCTTCGCCGCCTTCGACATCTTGACCGCCTTGCCCTTGCGTCCGGGGACGAACTCGAGCCCTGCGGACGCCAGGGGCTCGACTTTGCCCGACGGAGTGTCGGCGGTGGCTCCATCCTCGAACGACGCGGCGAAGAGCAGGCGGGGAGGGACATCGTCGTCCGGGGCGTCTGACACGAGGATGTCCGCATGCCCGTGCCTGTACCCGTAGAACCTGACCAAGCCCTCTCCGGGGGCGGTGAAGTCGAAGTTCACGTACAGGTTCTTGAGTCCGGGCGGGATTCCGGCGCAGCACTGGTTGTGGCGCCGCTCGGCGGAGAGCGGGTTGGCGCCGCACGAGCTGAACCAGAACGTGCCGTCGGCGCGCGAGCCCGATGGACGCGACTCGAGCATCGCGGGCTTGCCGAGCACGCCGGACCATTCGCCGACGAGGGCGAAGTCGCGGCCGCGGTATTCCTTGATGGGGAACGGGCGGCTGGTGAGGCGTACCTTGTCCGCTCCGGCGGCAAAGGCGCGGCGGAAATCGAAGTCGATCGTGCCGTCGGGATTGTCCGTGCGCGTGACGAGCGACCTGTCAAGCCGTTTCCTGCCAACATACGGGACGACGTCGACGAAGGGGTTCTCGGTTGCAGCCGCCGCAGGAAACGCGCCCAGCGCGGCGGCGAGAATCGCGAATGAGAGGTGTTTCATGTCGCGTAGTATACCACAGATCGTGCAGAAGATGTCGCATCTGCGTTATTCACCCATTCGTATTGAGTTTGGGAAACAACCAGAACAACTTTCAAAAACAACATTGTCCTACGGGCACACCTTGAACATTCTCACTCTCAGAATCGATCGCAAATGGGCGCGGGCGAGTTAGCCCGCGCGCCAATGGAAAGTTGTCCTTGCAGTTGTTCTGGTTGTTTCATTACACAGAGGGCTCGGTGAAAAATGGAGATGCGCCCCTGACCCGAATACGCGCCAGTTTCGGCTTGCCGCAAAAGGGTGGAATTTGGTAAGATAATGCCAAGTCAGATTTTAGCTTGGCAACGTCTGCGTATCGTGCGAGCGGTGCGCGCAGAAACGAAGGAGCACGGAAATGAAGAGATTGTTTGCATGCGTGGCGGCGGTGTGCATCGCCGGAGGGATGGCTTTGTCGTCGTTTGGCGACGACGTCTACGCCAAGGCGTTCTACTGGTGTCGCGGCATGGGAGTTGACGCGAACGGCAACGGCAAGCTGGACTCCGGCGAGCTGTACGACTCGCTCAACCACCACGCCCCGGCGAGCCACGACATCGGTTCCGGCCGGGCGGTCTTCACGAACCAGCTGGTGCGGATGCCCTATCGCGGCGTCCTTCGGCAGACCCAGTGCCTCTACCTGCCGCAGGAGGTCGTCGTCACGAACGAGACATTGGGTACGGGCTACATGTACCCGAACACGTTCAGGTTGCCGTCGTATGTCGTCAATGCCCTCGTCGACAAACCCCATTTCGCGGTCGCGATCCGCTTCCGCCCGGACTTGACGCAGGTGAACAACTCCTACCGCTGGATATTCACGTGCGGGCACACGAGCGCGACGTACAAGCGGGGTTTCATGTTCGGCTTCACTGGGACGGGAGAACACACCGCGAGCTACAACAGCAACAAGTACGGACTTACGAACAAGTGGGCAACGGCAACTTTGTATTACGGCAGCAGGAGCTGGCAGCCGAGCGCCGACGCCTGCAAGATCAGTCTCGACGCCTGGAACGACGTGGTCCTCTCGGTGGACGGCCAGAAGATCGCGATGCTCGTCTCGCGTGACGGCTACTACAACCCGCGCGGCGTGACTTCAGTCACCAACTCGACGTTGGCCTACTACAATACGACCTACTACACCACAACCGCACCCGCCGAATACAACGTCTCGCCGATGCCCAACTCGTCGTTCATGATCGGGAGCGAGCTTTATTCTAACGGCAGTATCGCCTGGAGCACGAACTTGACTACCAATGCGTCGAAAACGTTCCGCGGCAGCATCCAGAGCATCGCGGTGTGGACGAACGCGCTTACGGAGGCGGAGATGCGCGCGGCGGCGGCGTGGCCGCGCATGGACCTCTGGCGCGCGGGCGTGGAGAACGACGCGACGACGGAATACAACGGTTCGGGTTCCGCGACGGTGGTGGACGTGGAGGCGGACCGCTGGTCCGCGCCGCCCGCGCTGGCGACCGGCGGCTCCATCACGTACAAGTTCCCGCTCAACACGACCGGCGAAGCCCAGATGCCCGAGGTGTTCCGCATCAAGCCGACGAGCACGTCGGGCGCGGGAACGCTCCGCGTGACGGTAAACGGCACGCTCCTGGGATCGAAGCTCGTGTCGCCAGGCCGGGCGACGCGCTGGTTCGTGCCCGAATCGCTGCTTCAGGCCGGCGTGACGAATGTCCTGCAGGTCACGCGCACGGACACGGGCGGCACGCCGATCAACATCGACGTCGCCTCTTTCGGCGGTTCCCTACAGTACGGAGTGCGCGACAATACGCACTACGAATTCGCGATGGAAGGCAGGTACCAGAACCCGAGCGCGAACGTCTACCAGCTCATCGGCGCGAACTGGTTCGATGCCGCGCGCGCCATCTTTGGCGTTGGTGGGACGACGGCCCACACCAACACGGTCATCAAGTTCGACGTGCCGGACGAGATCGTGCAGAACTACGACTGGCGGATGAAGTTCAGGACGGCGTCAGGCGGCCATACCGTGTCCATGACGCTCAACGGGACGGATTTGGGCAGCTACTCATCAGGCGCCGAACACAGTGACATTGAGATACCCGACGGCCTCATGCGCGCCACGGGCAACGAGCTGAAGATGGCCAACACGGCCCAGTACAAGTCAGGCAGCTACTTCGCGCCCGACTACGTCCGCCTCTACCTGGTTGACCGCCCCAACGGCACGATGCTCATTTTGCGATAAGTCCGTTGTCCGTGATAGATAGCGGGCAGGTGTAGTGCTACAATATAGCAACCGTGGTTTCCGCAACCACGGTTGCTATAAGGAATAAGCGACAGTAGTTTCCTAAATGTGGACAACATGGATATTGACGAGCGCGGTGTTTCTCGCGCTCTATGACGTGGCCAAGAAGGCGTCGGTGAAGGGGAACGCCGTCCTGCCGGTGCTGCTCGTCTCTTCCTTCTGTGGACTGGCGGCGTATATGGCGGGGCTGGCGGCATCCGGGCACATGGCGGAAATCGTGCTCGCCACCACGCCGCGCACGGTGGCGCTCGCCGGCGTGAAGACGCTGATCGTCTCGACCTCGTGGGTGCTGACCTACTGCGCGCTGCGGACGCTGCCGATCACTATCGCGACGCCAATCCGCGCCTCAGCCCCGGCGGTGGTGCTGCTCGTGGCTGTGTTCCTCTACGGGGAACGTCCATCGCCGTGCCAAGGCGTGGGCATGGCGCTCGTGTTCGCGGGCTACTGGGCGTTCAGCTGGGCGGGTCGGCACGAGGGTATCGACTTCCTGCGCAACAAGGCGGTGTGGTGCGCCGTGGGGGGCATGTGCTTCAGCGCGGCCTCCAGCCTGTGGGACAAGTACATCTTCCAGCTGCAGGGCATACCCGTGGAGCAGATGCAGTTCTGGTTCCAGATCGGGTTGGTGGCGGTCTACGCCGTGCTATTCGCGGCTAACGGCGTGGCGCGGATCGACCGCACGCCGTTCGCGTGGCGCTGGTCGATTCCCGCCGTGGGCGTGCTGCTGGCGTTTGCGGACTGGCTCTACTTCCACGGACTGGCGATTCCGGGCGTGCCGATCTCCGTGGGGTCGCTCATGCGGCGGTTCTCGGTGGTGATCACGTTCCTGCTGGGTGCGAAGTTCTTCCATGAGACGAACCTCCGCCGAAAGGGCTTGGCCCTCGCGGCCATCGTGGCAGGCATCGCGCTTATGGCGCTTTGACGGGAAAGTCGCGTCATTATGATCCCTGTTTTGGTATCATTTTGACATTTTTAATTTGGCAAATCGGCGTGACGATCTTCTAGCCGACGACGCGGGTTTTTGATATACTTTCATCGTGCTGGGCAACCGGCACAAGACATAGGTCGGGAACTGGCCGCAAGCCCACCCCCGACCGCATGACAGTTTAGCATCAACGCTAACAAGTCGTTCCTGCAAAATACGACCATATTTTCAATTCCGAACGACGTGTAAGTGGAGGTGCGCCCATATGGGCGTATTTTCTTTTACATGTATTCGGAATGGGCCTTTGGTCGGGCTTTGCAGGAATGCATGAGAAAGGATTGCGCCCATTTCTTTTGCATCGGGTACGGTGTCCGGCGGCTCACAATTGGGCGTAAAACCAAAGAAGGACACGCTGACATGAAAGTATTTGCCTCATGTATCCTTGTGGCCGCGTTGTCCGTTGGAGATACAGCAATGGGCGACACGTCGGCGCTGACGGCGGCGAAGCGAGCGAAGAAAGACGAGTTCTACACGCAACGCGTGGACATTGAGAATGAACTACGGCACTACAAGGCGCATTTCGAGGGGAAAGTGGTTCTTTGCAACTGCGACGACCCGCGCCAGAGCGAGTTCTTCAAGTACTTTGCCGAAAACTTCGAGAAGCTGAAACTGAAACGGCTCATTGCCACCTGTTACAAAAGTCAAGATGTCGACCTCTTTTCGCAGGGCGATTGTGAACGTGCGATAAAACAAGTGTACGAGGGCGACAAGAATGGTAACATGGTGGTGGACGATGACGAGGTGGGGGTTTTTGAACTGAAAGGCGATGGCGATTTCAGAAGTGTGGAATGTATTGAAATACTGAAGGAGGCGGATATTGTCGTTACCAATCCGCCATTCTCGTTGTTCAGAGAATACGTGGCGCAACTAGTGAAGTATGGGAAGAAGTTCCTTATCATTGGCAATCAGAACGCAATTACCTACAAGGAGATTTTTCCGCTTTTCAAAGAGAATAAAATCTGGCTTGGATTTGGTTTCCGTAGAAACTGTGCGCATTTCAAAAGTCGATATGTTGATGTTGCTACCGATGCAGATCATCGAGAGGGAATGATTCGCGTGTCTGGAGTGATGTGGTATACAAATCTTGATATTACGAAACGACACGAGTTGCTTCCCCTCTACAAGAGATATACGCCAGAAGAGTTTCCGCGATACGATAACTACGATGCCATTGAGGTCTCCAAGACCGCAGACATCCCGCTTGATTATGACGGCGTAATGGGAGTTCCAATCACATTTATGGACAAGTACAATCCAGATCAGTTTGAGATTGTCGGGGCGACTGAAAGCGAAGGCAAGGGTTTCTCCAATGGGTTGTGGGATGCCAAGAGTGGTGTGTCACAAGCAACGGTGAAAGGCAATCGGGTGTACAAACGAATCCTCATCCGCCGGAGGAAGCCGTGAGAGTTGTTCCGAACAGAGTTCTCTTTTTCTCCGAACCGTGGTTATGCGAGCCACGCAACGGGCGAGACGCCCGTCAATAAATCCTGACAATCCTGTTAATCCTGTCAAAAAAGAACCCTCAAGAAAGGACTCCAAGAATGACGATTGAACTGCACAAGGTCACGGTCCGCGAATTGGTGGAGGGGTATGTGGACGATGCCGAGACGGGCGTGCGCGGCTATGGCGGGCGGCTGGACATCCGTCCATCGTACCAGCGCGAGTTCGTGTACAAGGAGAAGGAGCGCAACGCCGTCATTTCCACCGTGATGAAGGGTTTCCCGCTGAACGTCATGTACTGGGTGAAGAAAGAGGACGGCACATTCGAGGTGATGGATGGCCAGCAGCGCACGATCTCGCTCTGTCAGTATGCGGCGGGCGACTTCGCGTGGGGCGAGCTGGATTTGGGCGCGAAGTACTTCCATCGCCAGCTGCCGGACGTGCAGCAGAAGTTCCTTGACTACGAGTTGATGGTGTATTTCTGCGAGGGAACGCCCTCCGAGAAGATCGACTGGTTCAAGGTGATCAACATCGCGGGGTTGAAGCTGACGGCCCAGGAGATGCGTAACGCCGTCTATTCGGGGCCGTGGGTGAGCGACGCGAAGCGGTACTTCAGCAAGCCCGGATGCGTGGCGCAGAAGATCGGCTCGCCGTACCTGAACGGGAGCGCGGATCGCCAGGAGTACCTTGAGACCGCGATCGAGTGGATGGTCAACTCGTCGAAGGATAAGGCCATCGAGGACTACATGGCCATTCATCAGGGCGACGGCGAGGCAACGGAGCTATGGCTCCACTTTCAAAAGGTGATCAACTGGGTACAGACGTTCTTCCCCAAGTATCGCAAAGAAATGAAGGGCCTTGAGTGGGGACGGCTCCACGAAGAGTTTTCGGGAAGGTCGTACAACCCTGCGGAATTGGAGCATGAGGTGTCCGAGCTCATGGCGGACAAGGAGGTGCAGAAGCGGAGCGGCATTTACGAGTTTCTGCTTTCAGGCCGCACACGCGGTGAGAGACTGAATCTCCGCACGTTTGACGATGACGACAAGCGCGCGGCCTACGAGCGGCAGAAGGGCGTCTGCCCGGTCTGCCACGGGCATTTCGATTACGGGGAGATGGAGGGCGACCACATCGTACCGTGGTCGAAGGGCGGCAAGACCGTACCGGAGAATCTGCAGATGCTCTGCCGCCGGTGCAACACCCTCAAAAGCGATAAGTTCTAATACGTTTTCACGGACATTTTATGGTCTTGCACCAAGGCGAGAAAAAAGATATAATTCTTTCAATCGAACATGTCGAGAAAGTAAAACATCAGTAACTGCAAGAAGGTGGTTTCAGTCGAAACACGAAAGGAGCAGAAGAATGAAAACCATTCCCTCTAACATGATGCCGCATGCGAGAAGTCAGCACGTACACAAGGTAATGCTTGTTTGCGCGTTGCTTGCAGTCGGTGTTGCATGGGGTGGAAGCGTGCTTGAAGATGCCGCTTTCAAGCTGGACTTGCGCGGCGACGCGAACGCGAACGGGTTTCTGGATCAGGGCGAAATCGGCAATGCCTACGACTTCTCGGCGACCTCGCCCACGTATTTCTTCTACGGAGGCAACGGTACCAGTAACGGCGCGACCGTCGGCTACAGCACTGACAAGTACGGACGGCTGCCGCAGCAGCTGGATATGCGGGTGACCAACCCGTTCTATCCCTACACCACCAACACGCAGACGTGCCTCTACTTCTATCAGGACAGATACACCAATGCGAGCGACGTGGTGTACATCGCCCGTTCAGGCGTCACCATGGCCGGTGCAGCTGTCACGGGCGACGTGATCACGATCTATGCCCGATTCCGCTGGGACGGGGCGACATGTAGCCCCAACACGCTAGTGTCGAATGGTTTTACGGCCTGGACAACGGCTGGACTACTCCTCTATCTTGATGATAATGGCCAAATCGGCGGGCTTACGGACGCTAGTATGAAAGGCTGTGGCCTTTCGGCGACGAAGGGCGAGTGGACCGACGTGTTCATGACGGCATCGAACATCGTGGTCAATGGAGCCAACAAGGCAGACGTCACGTTCAACGTGTGCAAGACGCCTGCGCACGCGAATGATGCAACGGAATTCAAGCCACCTGTCATCAGCACGGCGAAAATGCAACTCTCTCCGATGAACATCCCGTCTGGGCGGCCGTTGAGTCTCGGTTGCTACTTTGGTAACAACACGGCAGGCTACGCTACCTGGTCATCCAGCAATCCGCGCGCGTTCATAGGGGCGCTCGCGGACGTGATGATCTGGCGGCGCGCGCTCACGAAGGACGAGATGTGCGAAGTGATGGCGGGCCAGCACGGCGCGAAGTGGATGGTGGGGGCGAAGAACGGCTCGTCGAACGAGTTTGGCGACGCGGCGCCTGAGAACGTGTTCGAGCCGGAGAAGATGCCGTGGCGGAAGATGCGCAAGTCGCTGACTGCGGCGAATCCCACGCTCACGCTCAAGTCGCCCCTGCCGGCGGTGGAGACGAACATGCCGATGATCTTCACTGTTTCGCCCATCCTGCAGGGCACGGCGGCAAGCTGCCCCGTACAGCTCGCCGTCAACGGGAATGCCGTCGGTACGTTTGACCTCGCGATTCCCTCGAAGCGCAACATGGCAATCCCCAAGTCGTTCTGGAAGAGAGACGCGAACGGAAATGTGACGGTGACGCTCACGCGTACTGAGACGACCGGTACGCTGCTCATCGATTCTCTGGCGCTTTCCGGGTCATGGCAGATTTCGCCGGAGGATAAAAAATCTGGAGGTCTGAAGGATCAGCGGATCAATACGGACTATTACTTCGCGGGCGATCCGGTCGAGGGCCATGCCACAGCATCAGATTCGGTGGGGAATGCCCGCACGAACTTTACGTTCGGCGTGTGGATGCCGGCCGGCAGTGCCGCGCGCAACGGCTGGCGCTTCACCATGCGGATCATCAACTGCTATACGCATACGGGGAATCTCGACGACATTGTCTTGAAGCTCTCCGTGAACGATGAAGTTCTGGCGACACGCTGGGGCCTTGGTGTCAACGACTACTTCGACGTAGATATTCCGGCGGGAACACTTGTGGACGGCATGAACTGGCTACGGTTCACGCAGACCTCGCCGGTGACCGGCTCCGGCACATCGTACAACATATTTGACTTCTGGCGCATGACCTTGATACCGCCCGCCGACGGCACCTGCATCATCATAAGGTAGCTGCGGATTCTTGCGTTTCCTGCTCGATTCTCTGATTACGGAGATTCCGTCATTACGGCATGAACAAGAGCAGGACTCAGATGGCATTGGGAATGAGACTATATCCCTTTCTCGTTATCAGTATGTTTTGTGTGCTCCAGAAATCTGCTGCCATGGCGGACACGGAGCGGTATGCGCGGCCGAGCGATGCGGAACTGCGCTGCACAACGAAGGAAATCTATCTGGCCGGGGGCTGCTTCTGGGGAACAGAGCACTACTTCAAGATGATCCCGGGCGTCGTGGACACGGAAGTGGGGTACGCCAACGGCGTCACGGAGAATCCCACGTACAAGGAAGTCTGCTCGGACAAGACCCGCTTCGCTGAGACGGTGCGCGTGGTCTACGATCCCGGGAAGGTGGGGTTGCGCTTCCTTCTCGAAATGTATTTCAAGGCCGTCGATCCCGTCAGCGTCAACCGGCAGGGACACGACGTCGGCTCGCAGTACCGAACCGGCATCTACTACGTGGACAAGGGCGATATCCCCGTCATCGACGAGGCGTGGCGCGCCGAGCAGGCGCGTCACGCGCAGCCTTTGGCCGTGGAAAAGCTCCCGCTCGTCAACTTCTACGCGGCAGAGGAATACCACCAGGACTATCTTGAGAAGAACCCGCGCGGCTATTGCCATCTGCCCGCCGCGCTCTTCAAGCTTGCCCGCGAGGCAAAACCCCAACGGGCGCAATAAATTGCGCCCCTCCCGTGGTAAAGCCCCAATGCGGGAGGGACACAACTTGTTGTGTCCGCCATTTCCGTCCCGGTGCAAGTGCCGCCGGTGTGATTTTTCGCTTCAAGAACGGGGTGGAATGTGGTATGATATCGCCGTGTGAAAATTTGTGAAAGGATCTGCGGTATGAAGAGAGTGTTCATTGTGGCGAGTCTCGCGGTGGTTGCGACGCTTCGGGCATCGGTGACGCTCACGTCGCTCACGGGATCGCCCAACGTACCGGGCACGGCCACGTTCGCCGTCAACGCGGGATCGTCCGCGCGCGAGCTCTGGTGCGCGTGGGGCGACTCCGACAAGGGACCGTCCTTCGCGGCCTGGCCGAACAACGAGCGCGTCTGCACCGTGCCGGCCGGCGCGACGACCGTGACGTCGAAACTGCCGTCGGGCGCGCGACGGGGCGCCGTGGCGCGGTTCTTCCTCTTCCCCACCGGAGGGACCTACCCCATTTCCTACCTCGTCACCTCCGGCGCGCAGGCCATCGACACGGGCATCGTGCCCGACCCTACGCTCAAGATATCAGCGGAACTTGAGCTGGAGGATGTGCAGACCTTGCAGCAGCGCGCGTTCGGCGTGGACGACAACAACCCCTGCACCGTTGTCGCCTACATCAACAACTCGTCCTACTGGGCGTGGGCCTTCCAGGACA
>Ga0265298_10009324_pt1 | contig 11695 bp, 9 predicted proteins | sample AusTroGonzalo_MG_3_FD_193486 | JGI IMG/M metagenome (GOLD analysis project Ga0265298, IMG submission 193486) | Bovine rumen microbial communities from tropical cattle in Woodstock, Queensland, Australia - Gonzalo_01 | ecosystem: Host-associated > Mammals > Digestive system > Stomach > Rumen ...
TTAATAAATCGGCCGTTGAAGAATCATTTGGAAAAATATCTCACAACGACTTTAATCTAGCAAAAGAAGATTTCAAAAGATTGCTCAAATCTTCTAGATTCCCATGAGCAATTGCAAATCTCAAAAAAATGTTCTTATTAGCAAAGACTCCTGAACAGCAATCAGAATACCAAAAATGTTTCTTATTATACATGCTAAGTGGAGTATTGGACGTAAATGGTAAAAAAGATCTAAGAAAGCAGACTTATCAATGGGCAAAAACTATGTGATTTTTGCCAGGGATGCTAGCTAAAGAAACATCTCATTCTCCGAAAGTTGCAACATTATTGGATGATTTCTGCCAGGAACTATGATACTGAAAATTTTCAGATAGTGTTAAATCATATTTTCATGGATGAGACTTAAAAAACTGAAAATTAAACATTAGCAATTTAATTAGCGAATTAGATTCTCGATGGACAATTGATAAAATGGAAGCTTTTGAAAAGTACTCTAAATCTATTTTCCCATCTAAAAAATTCCCTGAGGGTTCAATATTAAAAAAACTACAAAAAGATGCTTTAGATTCTGGAATGGAAAATATAGACAACTCACTGCTTGATAATCCTTTAGTAGCAAATAGCTGATGACTATTATCAAATGCTAACGTTGTACGTGATAGAATGGCAATTAGAGACGGTGCATTTGACTGAAAAGATCCAGATGAAAGAAATAATAGAGCAGAATTCTGGAAACAAATTGCAAAAGAAGTTTGAAATATGGATGCAAACTCTCCTGAAAGTGTAAATTTAGTATTAAATCAATATTTTAGCTGGTTCTGATTAAATTCTGAATCAGATAGACAAAAGGCATATAAATGGATAAAGACAGCTTATTACCGGAAAGATAAAATATGAAAACCATTTAAGTATGATTATAACTGAAAAGGACAATTATTAGACATGTGAAATATTTCTTGAGAAGAAATCGAGGATATTGTTTGGTATACTTTTCAATGAACAGTATGGAGAGATTGTTTTTCTTCTCGTAAACTCCCTCCAGAAATGGAGAATGCTTTGAAAGCCTTCCAAAATTTTTTCTGGAAAGCGTTTAATAATGATATGCTAAAAAATACATCAGTAGAAAAAAATGCATTCAAATCTTCAGATATTAAAATCGAGGAAATGCTACTATGATCACGTAATGTATATAAAGATGTATTTGCAGGAGATTGAGAATTAGAGTATGACACTACTGAAATATGAGATGAAACAGATGCATTTAAAGACTGAAAGAAACGTAGAAAAGCACAAAAAAGAGCATTTCAATCATGACGTTTCATTAATCATGAGATAGCACAGATTGAAAAATCATTTAAGAATCGTCTACCTACAGGTTCTTATAGAGTCATAACGCAGGATACATCATCAGATATAGCCGCAAGAATAAGACGGTTGAATGCTGCATAATAAAAAAGACCTCAAATGAGGTCTTTTTATTTTTCCTGAAAATATATTAATTTCACATTCATCACATCAATCATGCCAAATCATTAGTATCAACTCAAAGAATTTCTTTAGTCTGTTCTGCTACCACTTCCTGAGCTTTGTTCTGAGCTTTTTGAATAGCTGTAATCAATAAATTTTCAAGTTCAGATTTTTTACTTGGAGTAAAAAGAGAATCATCATTAATATGCAAATCCTTTATCTTCATTTCTCATGAAATATCGATAACTACTTGTGGTTTTTCTTCACCGTCTTCCATATATGTTCACTCTTTAGCTCTAATAATCAAACTTTTAAGTTTTTTATCTAATTGCTTATATTTTGTAAACATTTCTTTGTATTGTCACAAATCTTTCATACTAACCATTATAATATTTTTAACAAAATAAATCTGGATTTAATATAGGATTTCTCCATAAATATTCAAGTAAAGTTTTATCTCAACTCTTTACTCACAATTTCAATTCATGGATGATTTTGACGCATATCAGCTAATAAAAATCAGATTTTTGCTGGATTGGAAATATCTCATTCAATGGTCGCCATCGTCATTTTTCAGTCAAGTTTCTCCAATTCAAATTTATAAATAGGGATAGAAAACGTAGAGAACAAAGCGATTATATCGATAATACTCAATTTTTTCTGAGAAAACATCAATTTTATATTCAACGTATAATTAGTCGATTTTTCACTCTCCTTTCGATGAGCTTCCAAAAGTGATGAATAAGATAATGTTTTTAATGCCTTACATTTTAACGTATGAATTTTTATTCATTCACGACCAGATTTAGCAATAATTTTATTTCAAAAAGCTGGCTTACATTCAGGACAGAATACACAATGAAGTAACTTATCATTATCCACTACTACATCCGAAGATTTAGTTTCGCCAGATATCGCTGCTGTAATTTCAGATTTTAATTCTCTTTCAAACTGAGAAGTATCTGAAATCAAAGTTTTTCACTGAGTTTCTTTTTTCAATTCTGGATATGCAGCACGCACCAATCATCAATACGTTTCCTGTTTATCGAGAACTTGTAATAATCTCCTCTCTACTTCAAGTGGTTCTCACAATTTCTGTATTAAATCCGCATCCGAACGAAACATTGGAAGTCCCAGATTTTTGAGATATTGATTAAGTCCATCAATAGCCTCGTCCAAACGAGCTTCTCTCTCCTGCGTACGAACATATTTTATCAACTGTCCACGCGCAGATGGAGTATGCAAATAATCAATCCAATGCTTAACTGCAGAATAACGATTCTTAAATGTATTGATATTTATAATATCTCACGTTTTAACGATATATGAAAGTGGTTTAATCTGACCGTTAACTATGGCGTTTTTAAATCTAAGTCAAATATCTGAGTGAATACTAAATGCAAAATCCAAAACTGACGAACCTGCTGGCAATTCTTTAATATCTCATTTCGGAGTATAAACAAAAATCGTCTTATCTAGAATTTCTATATTCAAAGCATCTTTGAATTTCTCTTTATCATCAGATAACTGATAATCCGCAACGATTTGCTGTAAACGCTGAATCCACTGTCATTGACTAGATGGAGCGACAACACTGGCATTACTTTCCGCATACGCGAAATGAGCAGCTACTCCAAATTCAGCGACTTCATCCATTTTCTTAGTTCTGATTTGTATTTCTACTGGAAAACGGAACATTCATAGAATTGTAGTATGAATACTTTTGTATCAATTGAATTTAGGAATAGCGATATAATCCTTAATTTTTTTGATAAGTGGAGTATAATATTTATGGATAATTCAAAGTATCATATAACAATCTGTCACAGTTTCGGTTACCACACGGAAAGCCAACAAATCCATAATTCTACTCACATCTTCTGTGTGATATTTTTTATCCATTTTTTCAAAAATTCTGAATGGACTTTTGATTCTTCATAGTACTTTGAAGTCTTCAATTCATTCTTTTTTGAGAATTTCAGTCAGATTTTTTATTCATTTATTTAGAAACTTTGAACCATCCTGAAACTGCTTAGTGAGATATCACATAATTTCTTCAAATTTCTCTGGATACAACACACGAAAAGATCCATTTTCAAGGTATAACTGGTAATTATACAGTCAAAGTCTCTTAGCAAGCGGAGCATAAATTTTGAGGGTTTCTGTCGCAATTTTTTTTCTCTTTGCTTCTTCTGGATGATATTGTAAAGTCTGAATATTATGGATACGATCAGCAAATTTCACAAAAATTACACGCAAATCTTTTGCCATTGCAAGAAATGTTTTCTTGATAGTTTCCAAATCACGCTCTTCTCATTTATATCTAACCTTGGACACTTTTACCAATCATTCACAGATGTCTGCGATTTCCTTTCAGAATAGTTTTTCTATATCTTCATAAGTATAATCTGTATCTTCGATAACATCATGCAGAATACAAGACTGAATAGAAACCACATCAGGATTAATTTCCATCAGAAATTCTGTCGCTCTGAGCGGATGAATTATATATGGTTCTCACGATTTACGATAAACTCATTTATGAGCTTCACGAGTAAATTCGTAAGTTCTAACTATTTCATCAATTTCCTCTGGCTTGAGATATTTTCTCGCTTTACGTAAAATATTCTCCAAAATATCAGTTGGATCCTCCTCATTACATGTCTTATAGTCAAAGAATTCCTGAAAGCTTTTTAAATCTTCCATAATCGGAGAATAAAGTAAAACGTTACAAGAATAGAAATATTTTTCTGACTTGCAAGAAGAAAAATGATTTTTTTACACTTGCATTTATATTTTCAAAAAGTAAAAAGAAAGGTAGAGTTTAGCTTTTAATTATCATACGTCATGCAAAGAGAGTACAAATTTACAAGCATTTCTTCGCTTTATAAGGATTATAAACCTCTACTAAATACTCAGATTACTGTAAATGGTTGGGTTAGGACTATCAGAGATTCCAAGACTTTTGGATTTATCGAATTAAATGACGGTTCTTGTCTCAAGAATTTACAAATCGTTTTTGAAGATAATTTACCTAATTTCGCAGAAATATGTAAATTTTGAGTTTGTACTTCTTTGATAGTTGAAGGAACTTTGGTAGAATCGCAATGAGGAAAACAAGCTTTCGAATTAAAAGCTTCTAAAGTTACATTAGTTGGAGAATCTCCACTTGACTACCCTCTCCAGAAAAAAGGTCATTCAATGGAATATTTGCGTACAATAGCACACTTACGTCCAAGAACAAACACATTCTCTGCTACATTCAGAGTTAGAAGTTTGGTAGCTTTCGCTATTCACAAATTCTTCAACGAAAGATGATTTGTTTACGTTCATACTCCACTAATTACAGCTAGTGACTGTGAATGAGCTGGAGAAATGTTTCAAGTAACTACATTAGATTTGGAACATCCAAACTTAAAATGAAAAGACTGAAAAGTAGATTATAGCAACGATTTCTTTGGAAAACATGCTTCTTTGACAGTAAGTGGACAGCTTGAAGGAGAAACTTTTGCTACTGCATTTGGAAAGATTTATACATTCTGACCAACATTCCGTGCTGAGAATAGTAATACCACTCGTCATGCATCAGAATTCTGGATGATTGAGCCAGAAATAGCTTTCGCTGACATCACTGACAATATGGATTTGACTGAAGATTTATTGAAATATGTATTCCAATATATTTTGGATAATGCTCAGCAAGAATTGGATTTTTTCACTAAATTTATCAACCCTGAAGTGAGAGAGAGATTAGAAAAATTTACTAAAGCTGACTTTGGAAGAATTACATATACTGAAGCAATTGAAATATTAGAAAAATCTGGAAAAAAATTCGAATATCCTGTACATTGGGGAATGGATATGCAAACTGAACATGAAAGATATTTAGCTGAAGAATATTTCAAAGGACCTGTATTCGTAATCGACTATCCAAAAGAGATTAAAGCATTCTACATGAAATTAAATGAAGACTGAAAAACAGTTGCTGCTATGGATCTTTTAGCTCCCGGAATTGGAGAAATTGTTTGAGGATCTCAACGTGAAGATAGATTAGATGTATTAACCCAAAAAATAATTGATAACTGAATGAAACCTGAAGACTATTGGCGATATCTAGAACTCAGAAAATGGGGATCAGTTCCTCATGCTGGATTTGGGGTTGGATTTGAACGTTTGATAATGTATGTAACTGGAATGGAAAATATTCGTGATGTATTACCATTCCCTAGAACCCCTAAAAACTGTGAATTCTAAAAAATCAGATTTATATAATATTAAAGTCAGGACATTTTCTTAAAGTTAGTCTTGACTTTTTTATTTTTTTATGTAATTATAAAAATACAACCCAAAACAAAAAGCTTATGATAATTAATGTAATTCTCAGCGTTGGACTACTATTTGTAGGATGCGCTTTTGCTTTACCTGTGCTCTTTTTTGGAGCAAAGTTTTCTAAAGACGATGAGGGATTACCTGATGATGCCTCATGGAAGCAGATCATTTGGCAACTTGTAAATGGACAACCCTTCTGGATGTATATACTAGTATTTCTAGTATTTCAGCCTGCGATTGTTCACATCATAAACACATGGTCCCCCTCAATTTGGAATTCATATGATTGGATCACTTGGATACCAGAATTTACAGATTTCATTGCGTTTATTTCTTTAGCCTTCTTCGTATTACTCTTCCGCATCACCGACGAGTATGGAAGATTAAGGATATTTAACAAGTCCAAAGAATCTTAAAAAAAATTACTCCTCCTGTATTTCTAGGAGGAGTTTTTCATTTTGCTTGACTTTTTATAAAAAAAGTATAAACTGACAGTTAGTTAACAAAATGTCCAACAAATTTAATAATTAAAACTATGTGGTTCCAAATCTTTTTCACTTTTGTATGCCTACTCGCAATAGTAGCGCTTACTGCGTTCATTATCACGAGCAACAAGGAACACGACGGCAAAGCCGCACCTGGCTGGTGGATCGTAAGTATCTTCATCTCCCAGATTTTCCTTGTAGCTATTATGGCTACCTGGTGGCCGGAATGGTGGATTGCCCACCAATGGTTAATGAACGTATCAACGGGAATTACCGTAGCTGGTGCCATTCTCTGGACTGTAGCCAAGATTTACACAAAACGCCATTGGTGATCGATGGAATTCAAATTAAAAAAGCTCCTCCTGTATTTAGGAGGAGTTTCTCATTTTAAAATTATTTTTAGATTAATCCTGCTTTTCTAGCCTGATTTCTAGCTCATTCTGTGAGATATTTTTTTCTGATACGAATAGATTTTGGAGTAATTTCTACAAGTTCATCTAGTCAGATATATCCAAGCGCATCTTCAAGTGTAAGGTGTCTGATAGGATTTAGAAGCATAGCTTCATCATTTCATGAATTACGAAAGTTATTTTGCTGTTTATTGATTGTTAAATTAACGGTCATATCTCATCATTTCAAATGCTCTCCCACTATCATTCATTCATAAATTGGTTGAGCTGGATCGATAAAAATTGGTCATCTTTCCTGAAGTTTGAAGATTCCATAGTTCATCGCTGTTCATGTAGCAGAAGATATCATTGAACCTACATCTCTCTTTTTGATTTCTCATTTCCATGGTTCATAACGTGAAAATGATGAATACATAATTCACTCTCATTTTGTTTCTAAGATAAATTCTGAACGGAATCCAAGTAATCATCTAGTTGGAATTTCAAATTCTATTGTAGTAAGTCAATTTACTGAATTCATTGTATTCATCATACCTTTACGATGAGAAAGCATTTCAATAATCGTTCAAGCCAATTCATCGTTTACACTTACAACCAAAGTCTCGATTGGTTCCCATTTTTCACCATCCACTTCACGAAAAATCACCTGTGGAGCTCCAACTTGTAATTCCCATCATTCACGACGAATACTTTCGATAAGAACAGATAAATGCAATTCTCATCTTCATGAGACTAAAAATTTTCAATCTGAAAAATCCACTTCAAGTCACACATTTGTTTCCAATTCTTTTTCTAGTCTTTCACTCAGATTTCTAGTAGTCATATATTTTCATTCTTTACCTGCAAATGGAGAATCATTTACGAGAAATTCCATCTGTAACGTCGGTTTATCGATGGCTATTGATGGTAAAGGCTCCACATTTCAAGTCCCAACCGTTTCTCAAACAAAAATATCAGGGATTCATGCAATTGTGATTATATCTCAGCATTGAGCTTCTTCCTGTTCGATTCTTTGAAGTCATAGAGTTGAAAAGACTTTATTCACTTTTCAAGTTCTAATCTTTCATTCATGGTCAATTACTTTTACCTGAATTCATGGTTTCAAAGTTCATTCATACACACGTCCAATTCATAAACGTCCAAGGAAATTATCATATCCTAAATTTACAATCTGCATTCTAAAATCTTTTTCTGGAAAATTTGGAGCCTCTGGAACATATTTCAAAATCGCATCAAAAAGCGGAGTCATATCTTTTTTCTCATCATTCAGATCTGCCATAGCATATCATTGTTTTGCACTAGCATACATTATCGGGAAATCTGCTTGTTCATCAGTAGCTCATAGCAGAATAAAAAGGTCAAAAAGCATATCGATAACTTCATTAACTCTGGCTGTAGGTTTATCGATTTTGTTGATAACTACGATTGGTTTAAGTCAGAGTTCTAGAGATTTTTTCAAAACGAATTTCGTCTGAGGCATTGGTCATTCATAAGCATCTACCACAAGAAGTACTGAGTCAACCATACGCAAAACTCTTTCCACTTCACTACCAAAATCGGCGTGACCTGGAGTATCTACGATATTTATTCTCTCTCATTTGTAAATTATTGCTGTATTTTTGGCATAAATAGTAATTCAACGCTCTCTTTCCTGATCATTATTATCCATAATCAAGTCCTGTCATTCGAGAGCTTTCAGAGTTCAAGACTGTTGCAAAAGCTGATCTACAAGTGTAGTTTTACCGTGATCTACGTGTGCAATAATTGCAATATTTCTAATTGCCATTTTTTGAAAATTTTATAATTTGAAAAACTGTGTGGTAGTATAGTGAATTACTCGCCATTTTCTAGTTAAATTTTGTGGGTAAAAATTTGCATTTATAGTAATTCTGAATATAATTAGACATAGAATTTTTATGCATAAAAAAACAAAAAATGTTAAAACTAAAAAAAATCTGAACATTTCTTCTTTGATTTATTTTGCTATTTTCATCATACTCTGAAGCAGGACTAACGACTTGACCTAAAACACCTGAGTTCCAATGAGACTCAACTGTTATAATGGATGAGAAGCCCGTTACCAATATTAACGAATGATCCTATTGATTCACCGAATATTTACAATGAATTTTACATCTTCCTCAAAAAGACGACTATCCTACATCACTATGATATGTGATGTCATTAATACAAATATCAATTAACTGGTTATTATGAATACTAGCTTTTATTGCTCTAATCTATATGATATATTGTGGATTCTTAGTGTTTTCATCTTGATCTGATGATAAAAACGCAGCTAAAGGTAAGAAATGAATTTCTACAGCTGCAATTGCTCTCGCTTGAATTGGAATTTCATGGTTAATTATCAGTGTAATAATACGGTTTATTACAAACATAGCCCATATTGATTAAAATACCTTTACCTAATTAATTCAAAACAATGAAAAAATCTATTATATACTTCATGTCTCTGGGGATCATAATTGGATTATGATGGTTTTGATTATGCGAATGACAAAAATTTGGATGAGAAACTCTAGAATCCGATAATCCATATACAAAAAGATATCAAGAAAAATTACCAGAATGTGATAGTACAAATATTTGAGATTGTGTAAGTTTAAACGAAGAAAACGACACTATCATAGTAAAACTTCTATGAGTATTTTGATTAGATAATGATACATGAAAGGATCATAAATTTATAGATTATGCTAGAGCTATCATTAATATGGCTCTCTGATTAGTTTCATTCATCGCTTTAATTATGTGTATTTATACATTCTATATGATGTTCTTCACTGAAAATGAAGCATGAATCAAAAAAGCGAAATGAAATCTTGTTGGAATTTTTATAGCTTTAGGTATATTATGATTAGCTTGGATAATTGTCAGCTTCATATTCCGATGGTACCAATCAAATTGGCAAGAAAGAGAATCTGATATTATAAGTGGTACCGTAGCAATGCAAATCAACAGCAAATCTACCAATGATAAAGAAATTTACTTAACTATCTAATAATACATGTGAATTCTAGATCCAGAGAAATCAAAAGTAAAAAAATGAAAAGCTGATAATCTGTTTAATACAGAAACTATGCTTCCAATTTCTGAAATTAAAAACTGAATCGTAATTTTAAAAGATTGATGATTGCGTTCTATTATAAAAGTCGAAGGTTTAAACCTTGATCTAAAGAATTTTGATGAACAACAAGTAATTTTAGAACAATACAAAAGATTCCTAAATTGATTATCTTTTCCTATTCAGATTTTGATTCGTAATACATATCTAGATTTAACTGAATATTTGTCATATCTCAAGAAAAATTTAAAATGAATTGATAATCCTGCTCTCAAAAGACAATGAGACAATTATATAACATTTCTAGAATGAATAGATAATCAACAATGATTAATATACGTAAAAGAATTTTATATAGTTATTCCATATTACTGGGACGAGAGAGACGCAGAACAAGTAAACAGATCTCGATGGGATAAGTTCTTGAACGTATTAAATGCTAAAGACGACGTAGAAATGATAGTTGATAGATATAGAACATTCATAAAATGTGAACAGAATATTCAGACTAGAGAAAATGTTCTTATTGCTGGATTAAATGACTTATGAATGTCTGCTGAACGTTTAGACACTGCAAGCGTAGTATCTTTACTATTCCGTATGTACAATCCACTACTCGATAGTTCTCAAGCAAGATTTGTAGAATAATAATATCATCTAGAATAATACCCAAACTCCACAATGTGGAGTTTTTTATTCAGAATTTTTATTGCTTTAGAATGGGTTTTATTTATATTTAGACCATAAAGAATTTATAACAAATTAAAAATAAATGTTATTACTAAAATGAAAAGAAAAATCTGAATTATTGAAAAATGAATATGAAGAACTAAGGACTCAATATTTTTGAGGTGAAAGAAAATTTGTAGCAGTTCTATTTTTTGGTAAAAGCAATCCATCACAGGTTTATGTAAATTTAAAGAAAAAATATGCACAAGAAATCTGATTTGATTGTTTGATTTTTGGTCAATGAGAAGCTTGATTTAAAGAGGAATATCCAGATTTAGCAGAACTACAAAAGAAGGAATATTTTGATAAGAATGAAGTAATTGAATTAGTAGAAAGTTTGAACGATGACGAACGTTGTGTAGGAATAATTTGCCAATTACCGCTAACTGAAGAATTGAAACCATATCAAAGAGAAATTTGTAATGCTATCAGTCCCCTAAAAGATATGGACTGACTTTGAGATAAATTACAAGAACGAGCTTTTGAATGAAAAATCTGATTTCTTCCAGCGACAGCTCAAGCTGTAATTTCATTATGGAATGCTTACGATTTATGAAATTTTGAATGAAAAGTAATCTCTGTGATATGACAAAGCGACATAGTTTGACGCCCAATTAGTAGATATTTAGGATTAAAATGAGCTAACGTACATACTTTCGATATTAGGAATACTCCAGAAGAAATCATAGCTCAAACTAAAAAATCTGACGTAATTATTTCATGCACATGAGCATTACACTTAATTGATGATAAATTTGTAAATGAAGAAAAAAATCAGATTTTAATTGATGTTGGTTATGGATTTTTGAATTGAAAATCTACTGGTGATGTAGATTTTGAAAAGGTGAAAGACAAAGTTTATGCTATTAGTCCTGTCCCTGGATGAGTAGGTCCAATGACAGTTGCCAGTCTATTTGGAAATATTTTTACTATTCGATGACAAAAAGAAAAAATTGAGAACTTAGCTAAAAACTAATACAATTTGACATCATTTCCTAGATTACTATAATTCCTGTCGAAATTTAAAAATTTAATAATAAAAATGAAAAATTTTCTCGCAATAATAATCAGTTTATTACCAATTTTTTTCATTTCAATCAACCAAGTTAATTCCCTCAGCATAGCAGATTTTAGTCCTACACTAGATAAAGCTGTCGCAAAAATGGGGACAACAGAAAAAAAAGTTAAATT